>Ga0209723_1001718_pt1 | contig 32667 bp, 23 predicted proteins | sample BiotimSIPDNA_2_FD_185750 | JGI IMG/M metagenome (GOLD analysis project Ga0209723, IMG submission 185750) | Anaerobic biogas reactor microbial communites from Washington, USA - Biogas_R2 time_0 SIP DNA (SPAdes) (version 2) | ecosystem: Engineered > Bioreactor > Anaerobic > Unclassified | place... | reverse complement strand
CTGTGTCTTCCGTGGTCAATGTCTTTTCCGTGTCCTTCTGTCTTTTCCGTGTCTTTCTGTGTCTTCCGTGGTCAATGTCTTTTCCGTGTCCTTCTGTCTTTTCCGTGTCCTATTTAATCACCACAAAAGTGATAAGTTCAAAATCTTCAAGCCCTTTGATATTATTCACCAATGCAGTAGTGCCACCGGCACTGAAAAGGCTGTCAACATCCCGCTCATCTTTAACTGAAATTATAGATTCGATGGCCTTATTTAATAGTGTGGAATATTTCTCCATTTTTTTACCATCACTTGTTTCTTCGTTAAATATTTCGTAAACATCTTTAAGCGGCTCAGTATATCCTTTTGAAATCACCCTTAAGATATCAAGTGTCTCCTTCACATTCAGATGGTTTGAAAAAATCTCACCATTTTCTTTTATGTATACCAGATAAAAGGGATGAAGCTGATTTGTATTATCGATGTTTACTGCGTTATTAATATTTTTAAGCACATAGATAACGCCTTCCTCAATGCCTTTCTCGGGTATTTTCCTGCAGACCGTATGCATCCCGTTAGCAACATTCTCAAGAGTACCATTCTTCTCAATGTATCCAACTAAATCCATCCGGAAATCATTGAGTCCTAAATCGGTAATTGAAACACCTGAACCAATATCCTCAATATCAACGACCTCTTCCTGTAGTTTTTCGAGTTGTTTTTTTCTGAACAGTAAGTCCGAAGATTTATTGGTAAGTACATTGTCTTCACCTGTAGCCGTGGCATCTACCATGAACATTTTACTCTCAACCCTGCTTTTCAGGTTGATATAGTCATCAAGGGAAAGCTGCGGCCAGAAATTTATAAGCTGAATGTCCTTGTTTACAGAGCCAATGCGGTCGATACGGCCAAAGCGCTGGATAATCCGCACGGGATTCCAATGAATGTCATAATTGATAAGTGTATCGCAATCCTGCAGGTTTTGCCCCTCAGAAATACAATCGGTAGCAATGAGTACATCTATTTCAGGAGCATCTTTATTTTTTCTTTCTTTGGACCGTGGTGAGAAATTTATCAGCAAGTTATTGAAATTCGCGTGAATTTTAAGGGTTGTCTGGTTTTTATCCGACCCCACTATTTTTGCCGATTCCAACCCATATTTTTCTTTTACATAGCCTGCAATATTTGAATAGAGGTAATGTACGGTGTCTGCAAAAGCACTGAATATCAGCACTTTTTTATTACCTTCGTTTATCGGGTTATTGATTTTATTAGCAATGAACTTTTTTAAATCTTGCAGTTTTGTATCATGCTCCGGTGTTACCCGCTTCATCTCTTCTAAAAGCGTAGAAGCAATATAATAATCTGCCTGCAAATCCTCTTTCCATCCAGCAGTGTTCATGTCTGCAAGATTGATTTTAACTTTATCGCCAATGCTGAATTCATCATTAAGCCAGTCGTCGCTGTTATCATCAAGGTTTACATCGTCAAATTGTGTTGCAGTGGTAAAAGATTGTACTCCGGTCTTCTCAAATTCTTCAATAGCAAAAATTGTTCGTTCAATTTCCTTGATAAATTTGCCGAGTGTAATGCGGAAGGAGTCAACAGAACTTTCAAGCCTTTTAAGCAGATTAACCCTCATAAGTGTTTGAAGGCTTTTTTCGCGGTGCGACTGCTTGAAGCTGGTGTTGTCATTCAGTTTCGTATCGTAAACATCACTGTAGAATTCCTTTTTAGCATCAAGGATGTATTCAAAGGGCGAATATATGGCCATGTTGAGGCGGGTAAGCTCTTTGTAAAGCGCAGAAATTTCAATAAAATCCTTCAGGTCGGTAATGTCCGCATGGTGAGTGATCGGTTTCAACCTGTTAGGAAATTTACCGATTTTATCGGTGTCATAATACTTCTCAATATGCTTTCTGCTGCGTGCAATGGTAACGCTATCAAGCAATTTAAAAAAATCAAAATTATTATTGAGACTCGCTATAAGCTGCTGGCTGGTGCGTTCCTCAATAGGTAGTTTTGCCCAATCATTGAAAGTTTTCTGAGCGTTTTTAAGAATATTGTCAATTGATTTTCCAGTTTCCAGCTTTGTATCTATATCACCTGTTTGTCCTTCAAAAGCCAGTGCCAACTGGTTTTTCAAATCATTAAAACGGTTGTTGACCGGTGTTGCAGAAAGCATAAGGACTTTTGTTTTAACCCCGGCTTTCATGACGTCGTTCATCAATTTCTGGTAGCGTGTCACCCTGTCTTTACGGGGATCATTATTTCTGAAATTATGAGATTCATCTATGACGACTAAATCGTAATTGCCCCAGTTTATCCTGCTTAAATCGATACCGTTTGATTCACCGTTTTCCCTTAAAAGGTCGGTGTGGTAGAGCACATTGTAATTCAGGCGGTCTTTAATAAGCGGGTTGTCATCGTAATTATTCAGGAAGGTTAACCAGTTATCACCAAGCTTTTTAGGGCAGAGTACCAGAACTGTCCGGTTACGTTCCTGGTAATATTTAATTACACCTAATGCAGTAAATGTTTTTCCAAGGCCAACGCTATCTGCAAGTATGCAGCCATTGTGGCGTTCCAGTTTATTGATAATGCCAAGTACAGCATCTCGCTGAAAATCGTACAGTTTATTCCAGATTACCGATTGCTTAAAGCCTGTTTTTTCGTTTGCCAGTTCATCTTCGGAAATATCCTCAAGAAATTCATCAAAAATATTGAATAAGGTCAAATAGTAGATAAACTCTGGTGAATTCTCTTTATAGAGGTTCGATATATACCCGGCAACTTCTTCTGTTACATCTTTGAGGATATTTTTATCATTCCAAATCTCTTCGAATGATTGCATGTACTGTTTTGTGGTATCATAATCATCAGTTTTAATGATCTGATTCAGGATTGCATTGTCTTTTTCATACCCAAAGCCAGCGCTGCTGAACTCATTAATCCCCATATACACGAATTTTCGTTCTTTTGTGGTGAGGGTGATATGTGGCTGGATATACTTATTGCCGAAATTGGTTTTAAAATTTACCTTTTCTTCTATCCACTTGCGACATTCCCGCGCAATCGCTTTGCCCTTAAGTTCGTTTTTAAGATTGATCTCGAAATTTGACCCACCAATAGCTTTCTGGCGCTGGTTGGCTAAAATCTGGAATTGCCTGCTCTCCCGGCTTTTTTTATCAATTTCAACAAACGTTGGATCAGTGAAAATAAAGTTGAGATGTTCAATTTTTTTCAGTTCTGTTTTAAGTGATTCAAACCCGTATATTGTAAAAATGCCCGCAGCAACTTCCAGTTTGCTGCCTTTGGTAATTTCTTTTTTCAGGTCGTCACCAACTTTTTCGGTTCTGTTATTGAAGGGATGGATCATTGCGAAAGGCTCTTAATTGAAATTAACATCAGTGGAATATTCTATTTTCTTTCCCCATCTTTTAAGGCAAGCGCTGCGGTTAATGCAGTAACTCTTAGGATTGCATTCCGCAGCACACACAAAAAACCTCGTTTCCAGTAACCCTCAGTTAACGCTTTCTGATAGTATTTAGTTTCCCTCTTCTTCATAAGAATGACTTCTGAGGATGAAAAACGAAACCGCGCTGGCAATCAAGGTCACTACATAGGTAAAGTATCCGGGGCTTTTCCGGCGGATTAAAAAATTAATATAGTAAAAATAAGCAAGTAATGTTGATTTTTGTAGTAAGAAAGATGCTTTGCATGAAATAAAATGCATAATTAAGAACAAATTATACTCTTGATAACGTTTTTGGGGAGGAAACAAGAGCAAGGCTGAATAAACAGCAGCTTTAGAACTGAAAAGTAGTTAGTTTGAAATAAAACCAAACTACACCTTTCAGGTATGCTAACTTAAGAAGGAGTAGGAACAGGAAACGAAATTCGAAACAGGAACAGGAGTAGGAATGGGAAAATTCGAACCATGATGAAAGTGATTCATACTGCTTTGACAACCTTTGGACAAGAGATCATAGTTCCCTGCCCGGTCGGACAGGGCTTTTACTTTGTTAAAATCCGATCAGGAAAAGACACTTACATTCAGAAGATAAACACCTTTTAGCACATAATGCATGGTAACATCTGATTATCCGGCTTCCTGAATGCATCTCTCGATTTGCTCTTTGGCCGTAATTGGATCGGCCACTTCGATGATCAATTTTTCGTATCTACTGTTGGCCAGCTCAACGATGATTGCCTTTTCAGAGCGAATTACATCCCAGAATTGAAGTTTTTTGGCATGCGAGTAGGTACCAGCCCTGATTACACCAGGCACATGGGTACCTAATAGCCGTATACCTTTCCATACTCCCTTTACTGCTTCGGGATCAAATTTAACACTAACCAGATTCTTTTTTGAGACTGTAATTTTGTTTTTAAATGCAAAAAACTTGTGTATACCCTTTACAATAAAATGAATCTGATCCGCCTCGATTTGAATGTCTACCATAGTACCTCCTGGATTGCTTCTGGTAATTGTTTTTCCATTTTAAAACTATGGGATAATAGATCTGATCAGATAAACCACATCTGGTGTCGCTGATAAGTAAAATTTAGCTTTGATTACTTATATTACGATCTGATATAAATTGTTTATTTACTTTAAAATTAAATTATGGCTGGAGCTAATTTTGCTCATTTTTTTGATGCGTTTTGAAACCCTTTCAATGTGTCATTTAAAACGATTTGAGAAATCACCACTTGTCATTTTTTTTTGTGGGGATTGAGTGGATTCCTGAATTGTGCACATGATTTAGGAAAGATTTCTCCTCGAGGACTCGTCGAAATGACACGTTGAGCGGACATCAGTCTCCAGTCCATTTTTAAAAGTATAGAGAGCTGGCAAAATAAGCGGGTCCTTCCTTGAGTTTTGAAATGATTAAACTGGTACTAATAAACCGGTATGATATTGCTTAATGAAAATTCATCGGTTTCCAGTTTGACAAGGTAATTCCCTCCCGATAATGAGTTTAAGTCAAGGCGCTTTTTGTACTGGCCAGGTGACATATAAGTTTCGGGAATAGATTTGATCACTTTTCCCTGCAGGTTACAAATTGAAACAGATACACCAGAACTGGTGCTAAGTTCAAAGAATATATCTACTGATTTTCCTGGCCATAAGGAGGTTATAAACGGATATTCATTGTTTTTGGGGTGCTTATTGAAAAAACTGGTGGAACTGCTTTTTTTAACCGATTCAGAAAACAGTGAGCTGCCGTCAGCAAGAGGAGTAGAAAAACCAAGCAGTTCTCCAATGGTTGGTGCAATATCAACTTGCTGTCTGTATGATGAATCAATTATACCGGCTTTGGTATCAGGTCCTATCATCATGAACAACAGATGCTTACATCCTTCACATTTGCACCCATGGTCTGTAAAATCGAATGTATGGCGGCCATGATCATTTACAACAAATAATGTGGTGACATCCTTGTAAAACGAATCATTCTGCAGCAGATCCCATACCAGGCAGACAATACTGTCTACCTGTTGGATTGCCCTGATGTATCCTCGCCAGTCTTTATCGTGGGCTTTGGAATCGATCTGCCCAAAATTAATTATTGCAAGACGTGGATGCTGTGTCGTAAGAACTTTTTTAGTGTTCTCCCAGGTGTGAATGTCATCTTTATTATTATTGCCATAAAATACTTTTGCACCAAACGGAGCACTGTAACCTTTATATTTGCTATAGGATAGTATGGAAAGTTTATCCTTACCAAGTATAACTGCACACTCCCTTTCAGGAGCATCTGTTTCTTTTCTGAAATACTCAAACACTGTAGGTTTATCCGGTCGTTGCGATCCATCATTCGAAAGTTTCTGCCAGGCACCTGAGAGTACAGTAGAATGCCCGGAGCATGTAATAGTCATTTTTTCATTATAAAATTTGGTATATATCGTACCCAGCGGGCGCAATTTGTTCCACATAAACGGAATATAACGGTGAGTGGAATCTCCGAAAGTTTCGCTGTATCTGGAGCCGTCAATTACAACTATCACTACATTGCGAGTCTTATAACCAATTGCAACACTGCTGTCAATTATGCATAATAGAAGGCAAATCAAAACCTTACACCGTTTCATATTTGCGATTTCCTTTCCCTGGAATTCTATATTTTGATTATAACATCATCTCACAAAAAATTTATACTTGCACTTTAATAACCAGCCCCGGACAATTGTCACTGTCGTTCTTTAAGTGTTTGATATTTGGTGCAAATGCATCGTTTTTAACATGCCGTTTTTTTTTGGTTGTGCAGTGCATCTGTCACCAGAAGCGCGCATTAATTCTGGCATATCTCTGTAAATGAAGAGTCCTTACCGGTACCCATATAAAACCAGGCAGAGAAATCCTTTGGAAATCTGAGACACCAGGTACCAGATAGTTCAGCCATAAGATTAAGCGATTAAAATTGACAATCAAATGGAAATAACCAGTTGATAATGAAGGATATAAGCGCGGTCCGATATGAGCGCGTCAAAACTGTATTGCAACTTTGGCGCACTCAAAAAAAAGGGGACTTATACAGTCCCCTTAAAATTTACCAGAATTGAAGGCTGAGAGTTCAACTCAGCTACTGGTTACTTACTTACAAATGTTGTAACGGACATTTTTTCAAGCTTGACAGTCAGAACACCATCAGTTGCCGTAACCGCAGACTTTTCTGCCCAGTTCTCATTATTATTTGTTACAATTGGTGTAAAAGTTGTCGGAACAGTTCCACCAGAGATAGTAATCGGTACTGTTTGTTCAGATTCTGTCTCATTAACTGCAACAATAACAATCTTACCGGCATCATCCTTTGAGGCTGTAAGCAGCACTTTTTCAGGAAGCTTGTCTGTTGATGTAATGTTAACAATTTTGTGACCTGGGCGAATATAACGGCTGTAATTACCAAAGGTGTAGTAGCGTTTGGCAATGGTATTACTTCCTTTTATAAGTGCCAATCCCTCATTGGAGTTCTGATAGTAGGCTTCATACCACCAATAGCACCATGCTGAAGCTTCACCAACCATAAGTCCTGATTGTATCCATCGTCCGACAGCGACACCATTTCTGATGTCCGTACTCGGTCCCTGCTCAGGCCAGTACATCACACCAGACATTTCGGTTTGCCAAATCTCCTTGGTTCTCTTGCCCCCAGTAACATCTGCAGGCCACGGGTAGGCCACCTGCGATTCATACTGGTGCACACCCAAAATGTCGACCGCATTCCAGGCTTCGGTGTCCTTAGCCAGCCAGTGGCCGTAGTCATAGCCATCTCCATCTTTACACTTTTGAGCGCATTTTGCAATCTCTATAGAGTCGTTTATATCATTTGAAAAGCATCCACAACCATGCGGATCGGAGCTTTTATACTGATCAATGCAAGATAGATTACTCCAAACGTGGATCCACAATGATGCTTCGGGTGCAATCAATTTAACATTAGGAGCATATTGGTCGAATGCTTTCCTTGCCACTTTAACGAATTCCACCATCTGCTTTGCGCTGTACACCATTGATTCGTATTCGTCAGTAAGCGGTGGATTGCACGGCTTTTCACCTGCACCAGAACCACAAGACGCAAAATCGGACTCATTCGCAATCGACATTGCGTAGAGATTATTAGAAGCTGCGTATTGGGCTATCTTTTGTGCCCAGTCATTATAGTTTTCCGGTTTCAAGTAACCACCCGCAGTCGTTTTTCCATTACTCTTCATTTCTCTGGGTGCACTCCAGCATGATCCGATAATTTTAGCACCGTAGGTGTTTCTCGCTGTTTCCCAACCGCTTGGTACATCTCTATGACCTCCATTTTCATGCATTCCTATACGCAGAACGGACAAACCGAGCGCATCTCTTTTAGTGAGATCGGAGGTGAAAAGTTGTTCCCAGGGGAGCGATTTGCCGCCGGGCATAATGGTCGCATTGATACCAAAACCCTGTATGGTCTGTTTTTCCTGGTCAAGATGAACAGTTACAGTTGTTTCTGCAGCAGTGTCCAGCTTAATTTCAATTCCGGCAGTATCAAGTGTACCAATTGGAATTGACTTAACTTTATAATTTTCAGCAGTAACTCTGATTGTATCCACAATATCTGCTATTTTTGCCAGTTTACTGCTACCTGTACTGAGGTTTTTAGAAGAGTAATTAACAACGTATTTGCCATTATTCATTGGAATGTAGCGAAACATCACCTTTTGCTGGTCAGTTGAAACCCTGATTACAAGCAATTTACTTGTATGGGAGATCTCATCAACATTAAAACGGTACAATCCCGCCTGGACATTCTGTTGCACCACCTTTTTAATCAGAACTCCATTTACATCAAATACCTCGATCTTCACTGGAGAAGGTTTGACCAGGCTGAAGTCCAGTGAACCACTGGTCAAGGTTATCGGTCTGGGTTCTGATTTAAAAGAAGCTTGAATATTAGTAGTGGCAATCGAAAAAGCACCATCTGAACCAGTGGTGTCCTTTAATCCAGCATTAACAAGCTCGACATTTGCATTAGATACAGGTTTCCCTGCCTGATTTGTGACTTTTCCTGATATTTTAACACTCTGGGCATTAATCGACAGCCCGATTAATAATAGAAAATAAAACATTAAATGTTGGCGCATAGCCTACCTCCCTTAAGGAATATTTATAATTTCTATGTAAGGATTTATATCCTGATTTGCCTTAAGATCCTCGGGACTTTAATCGGTACAATTAGTTTTCAACAATATTGTAACCCCAACTGGTGCCGAGTAATAAATAATATAAAAAAATTTAAATTGAATAAATTTCTAAAATATAAAAGCCGTAATAATCGTATTAAGGGATAGTAATGACTAAAGTAATAACGCATAAAAACTGTTCGTTACACAAAACATAAAAAAAGCATTCCAAATTCAACAAGTCTTGTATCCAATATAATATGAGGATAGTCTTTCTGAGAGCTTTTTTTACTATGTGCTGTTTTTTTCTTCAAATCAGAATAATTGAATAATTCTAAAATTTGAATTTTCAATGCATAACAGTTGCAATTTTTAACTTATAACAAAAAAACCTTTTCGTAAAAACCTTCCTATTATCCTTATATAGTTACTATCTATTAATAAAAAAGTCATATTAATCAGCATTTGAAAGACTTTAATTAGAAGCTTCTAACAATATGCGAGTTTTATACCTTAAATGTAAGGAGTTTTTCAATCTCTTCTCAGGCATGAAGTCTTAGTCTGAAAATCATTCTCTGGAAACTTTTGCTCCAATAACACACCAAGAAACCAGAAACCAAACAGTTCAGCCATCTGATTAAGCTGTTAAAACTTACAAAATTAGATATCAGGTGAAATACCTGTTTAATAGGAGGACAATGATTGATCCGGGGTTGATCTCCAAAAAATCAGAGATTTGCCAGGATTGGCTTTCTTCCGAATATTGCTGCTTTTTTATGTAAAAGAAATGGCCTCGACCGTTTTAACTTCTCAGAGAAACGGCTGGCCTTATCGAAAAGACCACCGAGGTTTGAAAAATCATAACAAGAATTAAAACTACAGTGCCAATATAATGCTATAAGCAATCTTCTTCCTGGAGAATTGGTTTGTCAATATCAGCTTTCCCATCCCACACCGGCCAGTATTTCGCTCTTTTTGCCTTTATACTCCCGGAATTTTTCTTTGCCCAATTAAAAGATTCAGGTGTGTTTTCCGTAAGTTCGCAATCCTTCTCCCAGGTTTTAAATTGTTCTGAGGTCAGCTCGCTTTTGGTTACCGGCTTTAGAGAAAACCTTGCTTTCATGGCACCCATACGGGGCGTAACCAGCGCATAGTACATCTTACCGGCCATCAGACTGGCTTTCATGAAATCAGCGCTCTCCCCGATAACCATGAACAGATGCTCTCCCGCACTGGTTTTGTAAAAGACCTTCTTCCTGGCAGATACAATCCCTGCAAACGTTTCATCATTTTCACTTATTTCAAATACGGAAGAACTGATTTTATAGCCAAATGTGGATGGCCGCATGAATACTATTCCAGCTTCACCTTCACCCAGTTTAAATGAAGCAGGATCGTCCTGGCCACTTGCCGCCGGTTTCATGTACTTATTGGAGCCAGCACATCCAAATAGAAACACTACCATGCTGATAAGAACAGTTACTGCCACATGTCTTGTGCGCATTTTCTTCTCCTTTTAAGATTTTAACTGGTTAATCATCACCCGATGATTCTGCTGTTTTATATACCGTTTTTTCCTCTTCGGTTTCGGCTTACACGATTGTTATAGTGTAACTTTAAATTACCCGGATATAAACGATATTTTCAGTTAAATATCATTCATTGTATGTAAATATAATTGTTAAAACAGATGCAAACCAAGATGTAAATAGATCCTGTGACTGAGAACTTGACCATAGGGTTTTATAAAATGTTGCTTTGAACGTTCTTAAGTCCCCCTTTGGGGGATTAGGGGACGGGACATCGGGAATATTTTGTTAAATCGGAATTAAGCCTTACGGCTATGAGGAAGTACCCCCCTTGGCAAGGGGGGATTGAGTGGAGATTCACCAGCATTTCTGTGCCGATTTGTACTGCTTATCCTTCTTTAATGCCCAGGCATTGAGTTTTGCACTGAGATTGCAGAGTTTGTTTCCTATAAAATCGACGTATGTTAACTTTTTCATGTTGATTATACCCTCTGGAAGCGTAGTCAGACGATTATCCTTAAGATATAACTCTTCCAAAGAAGCCATGGCTGTAAGTCCTTCAGGCAGCGATTCCAGCTTGTTTCCCCATAACCGCAGATATTTAACATTAACCAGCTTGCTTATTGTGGATGGAATATATACCAGACGGTTGTGACGAAGATCAAGATCAACCAGATTTTGTAACGAACCAATCTCCTCTGGTATGGAATCCAGACGATTACTTGAAGCATTGAGTTTCTGCAGATTTACACAATTGCCGATCTCTGCGGGAATTTTGGAGATGATATTACCGGAACAATCGAAGCTGCGAAGGTAGGTCAATTTGCCGATATCCGCAGGAATCTTGCTTATTCCATCCTGACTAACTTCTCTGTTTGAGAGATTGAGTGCTACCACATTTCCATCTTCAAAGGTAGCCACATCCTGAATACCAAGGTTGGTGATTCCGCACTGATCAAGAATAGACTTGACCACGCTCTTCTGATCAACCGGTGCAACAACTGTACTGACAGAATCGGTCTGCTCCTGCTGTGCAAAACTCAATCCTGCCAGAAAACCGATCAGAAAAACTGAAACGTTTTTCATAAAACCCTCCTATATATGTAAAAAATACCAGCAACATAAAAAAAGTATATAAGGGAGCTTAACCTATCAAGGCATAATTGTGGTATCAAGGATTTTCAAGTTTTTGCACTTATATTTCATCCCCATAAACCGCGTCTTAATCAACACACACATTCCAGGATGACACTATTTTTGCTATGCTTTTCCTTAAAAGCAGAAGATGATAAGGCTATCCATGCCGCAAGATAAGTGGGGTTGGAAAAATTCATCAGAGATATTTTTCTAATCTAATCAATCGACTGTCCATCACATTATTAGTAATGATACGGTACTTTTCTGTTATTCCTCACTAAGATTTTCTAATAAATTTCGGGTTTATTTGGCGACTTCGTTTTTAAGAATAAAAACACTGGAGGGCAGATGATGATTTCAAAACTGAAGTCCTTAAACTCTTCTCCGTATACAAACTTTGACTCTACAGGATTTAAACCTTTTTTCGGTGATATATGGCAATCAGACAGTCCTGTATTTGATATTTTAATTGAAATCATAAAACCCTCTTTAATAATAGAGGTTGGGAGCTGGTTAGGCAGTTCAGCGATTCATATGGCTCAAGGCATAAAAAAAAACAAGCTCGATGCAGTAATTATATGTGTCGATACCTGGCTAGGAAGTATTGAACATTGGCTAAACCCGCGATGGCGGCCCTGGCTTAAAATGAAAAACGGTTATCCTCAGATCTATTTTCAATTCCTTTTCAATGTCATTTCAAAAGGAGTACAGAATCAAATCATACCGTTTCCAAATACAAGTACCATTGCTGCATCATTGTTTCTTAAGTATGGAGTAAAAGCAGATCTGATTTATATCGATGCAAGCCATGAGGAAAAAGATGTATTAAAAGACCTCGAAAGCTATTACCCCCTGTTGAGTAATAAAGGCATTATGTTTGGTGATGATTACAGTCTGATGGGTGTACGCCCGGCATTGGAATCGTTTTCAAAGAGAAACAATATTAATCACAAAGTCTTAAAAGACGAGAACTTCTGGATTATAGACAGGTGCAATCCAGTACGACCATTTTTAAGATTATTGTGAGAAAAAAGTTGTGCAGGAAAAACAGGGTGATATCAGGAACAGCCATTTCCAAAGATGGCACTATATCCATGCTTACCAATTTTTCTGCATACAATCAATGCTTCCTGTTGTTGAAATACTTCATTTAACTCACAAATTTCTCACAGATCAATTTTTATGCTGTTTCATGGACGCTCCAGCTTTTCCACTTCCAATGTTGCCACTCCAAACTCGCTGGTTACCATTCCGCTTATTACAAAAGCCGCATGGTATTGAAGCATCGCAGCGTATCTGGAATAAACCTGAGGGAAAAAAACGGTTTCTATCAACCCGGTCTCATCTTCAAAAGTAACAAATTCCATAGTGGTGCCAAGCTTTGTGGAAACCGTTTTGGCTGTAATACACCAGCCCGCAATTACTACCCTCTTTCCCACCCATTTATCGATATCCCTGGCCTTGATCGTGATTTTTCTGGAAAACTTCACCAGTGTGATCGGATGGCAGACAGTCAGAAACCCAAGAGTCTTATATTGGTATTGAAGAAACTGGGCTGGAGAAAGGGCATTTAACTGTGGAACCGATTCAGTAGCACTGCTGCGAAAAAACCGGCGCATCTGCCAGAAAAGCTGCGGACGGGCAGAACCTGAGGCAAAGCAGTCACACGCACCTGCCAGAATAAGCTTTTCAGCATCAGATTCCGAAACACCGCTCCTTGATAAAAAATCATTCATACTGCAAAACGGCCCCCCAATTGAGCGCTCCTGCACGATCCGTTGCTGCGCACTGTTACTGAGCCCCTTTATCTGACAAAAGCCAACAATAATACTGTTTTTGCTGGAATAATAACGGTAATTGCTTTTGTTTACATCGGGAGGAATTATCCTGATCCCCATCCGCATGGCCTCACTGATATATGCCTGGGTCGAATAATAACCACCGTAATTGGATAATACCGCAGCCATAAATGCTGCACCGAAATGCGCCTTGAGATACCCAGATTGAAACGAGACCTGAACATAGCTTGCAGAATGAGCTTTGCAGAAAGAGTATCCGCTGAAAGAAAGCATCATCTCCCAGACCTCCTTTATCACCGGTTCTGCCACTCCGTTTTTGATTGCCCCATCAAAAAACATCTTCCGGTAATCTTCAAATCTGGCGGTCTTTGCCTTTTTGGACATGATTTTTCTTAACATATCAGCATCTTCAACCGAAAAACCCGCCAATGCAATAGCCACCTTTGAAACATCCTCCTGATAAACCATAATGCCGAAAGTTTCAGAGAGGGTCTCATTGAGTTTCGGATGCAAAGTAGTCCAGGGTTCGCCGTGAAGCCGTTTCAGATACTCTCTGATATATTTGTTTGCTGCTGGACGAATAATAGAGGAATGGATCACCAGATGCTCAAAATCACCGGTACCGCTTTTTCGCTGCAGTAAACGCATAGCAGGTGATTCCACATAAAAAACCCCCATGCTCTCCCCTTTTGCGAAAAGCTCTATTGTGGAAGCATCGGACTGAGGATCCCAGTTATGCTCATCAAAGTCAATACCTTCCGCCTTTATATTTGCAATGGCATCTCTGATAACTGCAAGCGAACGGTTTCCCAGAAGATCAATCTTTACAAGCCCCATCTCCTCAGTCCCATCCTTTTCCCATTGAATAATAGGATAGCCTTTGGCCGAATACTGAATCGGAGCCACGGAATTAATGGGTGCAGCGGTTATCACTACCCCTCCGCAATGAGTTCCTATCCCTCTTGGCATCCCGATAATCTTTCCTGCTTTTTCTAAAATTTCGGGCCATGGAGGATCCAGCACAACCCCTTTCATGGCCGGCCACTGCTTCAAGACTTCAGTAATATTCTGCGCATACTCCTCCAGATCCACAAAGTAAGGTATTTTCGCAGTAACTCTGCTGATCTCCTCCTCTGTCAAACCATAGATACGGGCAACCTCCCTTATGGCCATGCGCGCACCACAGGTGAGATGAGTGGCTACCATAGCAGCATGTTCATTGCCGTATTTGTCAAAAACATAATCCAGAACATCATCCCGCTCGTCCCAGGCAAAGTCCACATCGATATCGGGCGGATCGACTCTTCCCGGGTTAAGAAACCGCTCAAACATAAGATTGTATCTTATGGGATCAACGTTAGTTATGCCTAATGAGAACGCGACAATACTTGCAGCACCGGAACCTCTTCCACAGGTACGCGGTGACTGTCTGACGATATCATCCACTACCAGGAAATAATCGGAAAAGCCTTTTTTTTCGATAAGATCCAGTTCGTAATTCAATCTGTTGACCACCGCTTCCGATAGCTTCTCTCCATATCTTTTGCGTGCACCCTCAAATGCCTTTGACCGCAAATACTCTAAAGAAGAGATCCCACAGGAGAATCCAGGCATAAGCGGTTTCCCAAACTCTTTTCTTGAACAGATGGCTTCGCAAAACTTTTCTGTTGCTTCGAGAGCATAGTCAAACACCTCGAAACGATCATATAACTTCTGCCAGGGCATAAACATTGCATCCGGCAGGAATGTCTCTGCTTCGGTCAATTTGGAAAGTGTAGTGTTGTTGTCAATTGCTCTCAGCAATCGATGGACCTGGAAATCGGTGTCAGAGAAGAAAACCATCGGTGGAGCAATAACACAGGGAATACCTGCCTTGCGTACAGATAAAGGAGGAATCCTGGGACGTCTCATCCGGTAATAAACCGGGAGTACACCTTTTAAGGAATCGATCAGTGGAAGTGTATCACATACAGCATGAATTCCATCAGGACCAGCCAGGATCGAAGACACCAGGCTGAAATCCTTGCGGCAATGACATTCACTTATAATACGACATAGATTGGAAAACCCACTGTCTCCTTCTGCGTAAAGAAGCACTTCACTACCGCAGGCTGCCAGCTCTGCAGCAATGATGGGGGTGAGCCGGTATTCTTTGCACCAGCGAAGAAATTCCGGGAGTGCGTAAAGATTGTTGCGATCTGTTAGGGCAACCGCTTCATATCCCATTTCACTGGCAGTTTTACAAATAATTCGAGGCGAAAGTACCCCCCGCAGAATGGAGAAATTACTGATTGCACTCAGGATTGTTTTCATGATAAATCGGGTGTTATCAGTTTATAGAAACGATTATTGCAAAGACGTCTGACCGTATGTATCTGCAATGATCGTTTCCCATTCCAGAAGAACGGTTGCAACAATTCCCAACAAGGGAAATATCCATCCATACAAGGGAACAAAAAGTCCGGTGGCCACTGCCAGAATAAAGAAGATAAAATCGATCGCTGACTCCGAATCTTTTCTTTGCGGATGCAGCACTGCTCTGCTGCTTATGAAAAGTGTTGCTGCAAATGCGATCAGAAAAGTCAGCATGCGTATCATACCGCTTACAGAAATCAAATGCACATTTACAATGCCTGAGAAAACCAGTATAAATGAAGATGAAAAAATGGCAACCGTAAAAAGATGTGCCCAAAGAACAAGCCGCGAATCGTACCGGTAATATGGGCACCGCTTAAGTATTACTGAAGATTCCTTAAGATTGAATGAATAATATGAGTTAATAACAAAAACTGCAAGAAGAGTGAAAAACTCCATAAAGGGAGAAGACTGTTTAATGATCAGAATCATAAATAACAGAAGAAGTACAGGAGCTGCACAGGTAAATAAGAGAAACTGTAGCGGATCGGTTCGCAGAAGATACATAACATTTCTGATCACAAATGGCCTGATCTTTTGCGGTGCGAAAAAACCGATCGCCCTGGAGATTTTTACTATCAACAAAGACAAGACAGAGGGAAATGCCACAAAATGGCCCCAGCGACGATCATCCTGAGCCGATGGACGAACAAAGCCGCGATTTAACAAATTTACAGAAATTATGAAAATGAGCCACACCACGGCAATAACCACAGAAGGCAACACCAGAAGATTTATAAATGAACGCTCCCTGAAAACAAAAAACTCAAGCAATATGCCTGTGCCCAGTGAAGAACAGATGAAGGGAGTAATTGCATTATGCACCAAAAGCATTGAAGCAGAAGCCAGCTCTTTGCGCTGGTCATTGCTAAGTGCCATAACAAAAAAGAAATCCTCCCGCCTCGGATAGCGCAGAAAAACCGCTATTTTAATGAATACGGCAACCTGGGAGATCCATATCGTCAACCCCAGAAGCCAGGGGACCGGGATACGGGGAGCATTAGGATTTACCATGGATAAAAATTCAAAGAGCCCGAATAACAATACCCCCAAAGCAATACCCTTTGAGATGGAACGTTTTTTTCTGGAAAGCGGCCCGATCAGATTCCTTATTAAATGCTTCTGAACCGATGTACTATTCATCAGACTGGCCGCTCCTCCAAAGACCCGGTACTGGTAAACAGATGATAATAGATCTCATCGAGACCTTTGCCGGGCCAGCGTTCCATAAGCTCCTTAACAGTGCCGGCAAATGCGATCTTACCCTTTTTGAGAATAAGAATATTTACAGCTATTTTCTCCACAAAATCCAGCATGTGTGAAGAAACCAGCACACCCCGCCCCTGCTCTTTGTACTGTGCCAGAAGTTTCTTTATTCCGAAAACTGACAGCGGATCCAACCCGTTTGTGGGCTCATCGATAATCAGATAGTCGGATGCACTCAGAAATGCGATCATCAGAGAAACCTTTCTGCGCATCCCCTGAGAATATTCTTTACATGGCGCGGTATCGAACCAGGATTCCAACTGAAACAGATGGCGGAATTGAGCGATGTTGTTTTCAAAGATTTCATCTTTTATACGATGGATCTCTTTAATAATGCAGAGTATTTCGTAACCGCTTAACTGTTCATCAAGCAGTGGATCTTCGGGAGCATAACCGATCCCAAAATCATACAGAACAGTTCCATTAATATCGCGTACCGGTTTTGAATCGATGGTGTAGACACCGTCGTAGTTGATAAGCTCATTAAGAAGCACCCGGATAAGGGTAGTTTTACCACTGCCATTTGAACCTACCAGAGCGGTTATGACATCTGAGCGCAAGGTAAAGGAGAGTGGCCCCAGCGAAAAACGATCGTTTTTTGTATAGGAGTAAAGAAGATTTTCCAGAGTAAAAATCATTGAATAGTCCTGGTTTCTATTTAAGATTCTGTGTTTGTGACCATACAACAGTAGCCCTGGAGTTTCCCAGTTAATTCAGGCAACCGAGCGTCCCCAGTACTTAATCGCTTTTTCACCGAACGTATCCCGTATACAGTCCAGAGCATCCATAAGCTTCTCTTCCCGCTGGTTGTCTGAGAAAAGATCCATCTGACCGTACGGAAAAGTTAACTCCAGAAAATCGGCGGTCAATTCTGTAATACGCACCCGGCGGGTAAAAATTTTCTCCAGTAACATTGCACACTGCTCATGGAGGCTCAGATCACCCCGCAATGGTCTTGACAGTTTAAGAGAACGCGAGACTTGAGATCCATCAGCATAGGTCAACCCCAGACGAATCTTGCCGGCAGCCAGCCCCATCTTGCGGATTTTGGCGCCGGCATCAGAAACCATACCAAAGAGCGCTGCTGCGATCCGGGTCTTATCGTTTGTCTGCTCTCCCAGGGTGATCCTCTGTGCCACCGATGGAGCCGGTTTGAGAATCTCCCTCACCGGAGTGTCATCTATACCACGAGATTGGCGGCTGATTTCGTATGCTGAAGGTCCAAGCACCGTGGCAAGAGTCGATGCCGGAATCCGGTTCAGATCTTTAATCAGCCGCAAATTAAACTGCAAAAGCTGTTCTAAATAACGCTGCTCAAGTCCGGGAAGAAAAGACACCGGAAGCGGTGACATAAAATCCTCTTCACATCCGGATAGTACAGTGCAAAGTCCGGTCGGTTTTATGACCCTGGTAGCAATCTTGCTTACCAGACGATTGGTTGCCAGCCCCGCTGTACAATCAAAGCTGCACTGCTGCTTTATCCTTTTGCGTACAGAATCTGCCACATCCACAGCAGGCCCTAAAAGCCGCTTTGTACCGCTCAGATCAATAAACAGATGTCCAGGACCTGCAAGCTCTGCCAGAGGTGAAAGACTGGCAGCCTGTTCAAAAAGAAATTTCTCTGCTCGCCGGTACTCTGAAGGCACCGGATCGACTACCCGCAAATCAGGACATTTACGTCTGGCCGCCTCTACGGTCATCCCGCGCACCACCCCCGCCTCGCGTCCTTCAGAGGAAACATCCATAAGAACCCTGCGGGAACCCGATGCCCTCACCCCCACCGGATATGAAGCAATCGATGGGTCAACAACCCGGGCTACAGCCACGAAGAAATTTACCACGTTTATGTGAAGAATCGTTCGTTCCATGTTGCCAAATCTAAGGAATAACGAATATCGAAGTAAAGAGAACAAATCAAGGGTTAAATTCTTTTACCTCGCAATTCGAATACCGAAATGGAAGTAATGAATATCGTAGTGAATAAGAGAATTAAAAGTTAAATTTCTTACATCATAATTCAAACGCCGAAATAAACAAAGAGTTCGATGCTGGGTTTCTCTTACTTCGATATTCGTTATTCGATATTCGATATTCGATATTCAATATCTCTATTCCTTCTCCTCTCTCAACATCTGCCGGAGTCTTCTGGCATTCTCCACCGCCTGTCCTCTGGAGTGATTGTTAAAAACCACCAAAACCAAAGGTGCCTGCGCAGCCATAGCCTCTATCCGTGGAACCCACTCCCCCAGCTCACTGTCGTTATAGAAGTAATCATAACGGCTCACATTATCACCGGTCCACCAGTTGCCACTGTTGCGTCCGTGAAATCTCACATAACCTGTTCCGGAAGTGACAATATCCTGAGCAAGAGGCAATCCGGATAAACCAGGCTCATCCACATTAACATACGCAATATTGCGTTCTTTAAGCCCCTCGTAAACCGAATTCCGCTGCCAGTAGCGGTTGCGAAACTCCACAGCCAGAGGCAACTGCCCAAACTGGGCACAAAGCTTATTCAGATACTCCCGGTTATCCCGGTTGTAGTGGAAACTGAATGGAAACTGCAAAAGAATCACTGCCAGCTTTGATGCCTCCGCTATGGGATCTATCCCCTTTACAAATTCAGCCACATCGGAGGCGATCCCCACCGAAGAGAACTGATGTGTCAGAGTCTTGTGCGCCTTCACCGAAAAAAGAAAATCCGGTGGAGTCACCGACACCATCCTGGCACTAAGCTGCGCATCCGGCATGCGATAATAGGAAAAATTAAGCTCAGCTACATCAAATTCCGATGAATACAACTTCAGATAATCCGATGATCTGGTGCCCACAGGATACAACACCCCGGCCCAGTCTTTATAAGAATAGCCACTGGTGCCTATACGGACAACCGAAGAACTGTTTTTGCATTCAGTCATTTTAAATAAACCGCAACTCTACAGAGAAATGAATTCTCTGGCCATCTGCAGACGCTTTCCCTTAAACGGAAGAGCATCTGTGTTACTGAATTTAGACTCCCTGCGCCGCTCAATAATTCTTCGCGCAGTCAATGGACCAATTCCAGGCACCCTGACAAGCGCCATTAAATCAGCCCTGTTTATATTCACCGGAAAAAACTCCGGGTGAGACATAGCCCAGACAAGCTTTGGATCCTTATCCAAAGCAAGATTGCCCTGTTTATCAAAGACAAAATCATCGGTTTTAAACCCATAGGAACGCAAAAGAAAATCGGTCTGGTAAAGCCGATGCTCACGGAGAAAATTGTCCTCTCTGGCTCTGGTAACTCTTAACTCCCCAGGGATACTCTTATCTCCCAACCCCCGCTGATAGGCGGAAAAATAGACCCGGTTCAGTTTAAGTCTGCTATATAAACCTGCAGTATATCGAACCACTTCCGCATCAGTCTCATCCGATGCCCCCACAATAAACTGGGTGGTTTTCCTTATCATCCTGAACTTCGGTTTCCGTGAAGTCATTTCATTTATAAACTGAAGCGGCCGGATGATATCACGGTGATAATCCTTTCTGGATGAGAGGGTGTCACAGTGTTTCTTTCCAGGAGTTTCAATATTGAGCGAAACAGCATTGGCCAGCCCTAGTGCATCTTCGATAGCTCCTTCAGATGCCCCAGGGATCACCTTCAGATGAATATGACCCCGGTATTCATACTTTTTCCGCAAAATCCTGGCAGTGTCGTTCAGTAACTGCATCGTGAAATCGGGCGATTTAACCACCCCCGAACTTAAAAACAAACCGAACACTTTTTTCTGATACACATACTGCATAAATAAACGCGCCATCTCATCCGGACCGATAGTACACCTGGGAAGATCGACCGTGTTTCTGTAAGGACAGTATTTGCAATCATTGACACAGACATTTGACATCAGAGTCTTCAGCATCACCGAAAAACCACCCCTGGGAAGCGAAACCGGGTAAAGCCAGGCACCATCACTGCCACGATGACGACGATCAGAATTGCCGGTACCACAGGCACAGGCCAGATCATACTGAGAAGCATCGGAGAGCACCTGCAGTTTCGATATCACATCCATGGCTCAATACTTTCTGATCACCCCAACCAATTTACCGGCAATCTGAATCGAACTGGATGATGAAAGCACAATATCAGAATATGCGGGGTTCTCGGCCCGCAGAAGAATCTTACTGCCCTCTTTAATGAACCGTTTGAGAGTGGCATCCCCATCAATAATAACTACAACCACTTCCCCATGCTCGGCAGTTGACTTTTTCCGCACTACTACTATATCCCCGTTGAGTATTCCCATACCATTCATGCTGTCACCCTTTATCCTGAGCGCAAATAGCCCCTCACCCTTGAATATCGATTTATCCAAAGTCAGATACCCATCCACATTTTCTATGGCAGTGATCGGCTTACCGGCTGCAACAGCACCGATAAGAGGCACCGCTACCCCTTCATCAATCTCATCTGGTACGTTTTCCTCAAACGAAGTAATTTCGATGCCACGAGCCTTGCCTGCCAGTAAACGGATAAAACCTTTCTGTTCGATAAGCCTCAGATGCTGACGAACATTGTTGGGACTCTTATATCCCAGGCCCTGAGCTATTTCCCTGACTGTGGGAGGAAATCCAGTCTGCTGACGATACCGGATTATAAAAGAGTAAACCCGTTTTTGCTCAGAGGTGAGTTCATAACCGGTCATGACAATCTTAATGCTCCTTCGGTTTTAAAGATTTTTCCAGCAATTACCATACGGCGTACCCCTTGGGAATCATTCACATACCTGCCTTTCATTGCAAATGTTCTGACAGGTGTCATTAAGCGAGTATCATCAATCCCTTTGCTGCTTTTATCTGCGCGAATTTTCGATGGACGGGGACTCCACAGACGCAACGGCTGAAAAAGGGGAAGAGACATCTGTTCGATGGTTTGTTCAAACATCTGATTTTCATACTTCATGGTTTTTCCTCCACAGTTGAGATCTATACTCAAATATACTGAACATTTGAACAGTATGCAAGAGAAAATTCGAAGCACGAAATACGAAGCACGAAATACGAAACAGGACGGGAGGCAGCCAATTTTAGATTTCGAGTTTCGGATTTCGGATTTAGAATTTCGGAAAATTATATTCATTACTTACCATATTTAAGCAGACCTGTTTATCATTGCTTAGATTAATCCAATAGTTTGCATTTGAATTCACAGGATCATCATGAAAATAAAAGTGTCAAAGTCTATCCATTTTTCCTCACAAATACAATTCCTGTTCAAGGAACAAGCCACTGGGATACCGGATTTTATGGCTGAAGCAGGGGAAATTGGCGTAAGATACTCAGAACAGAATACCATAATATACGGGGGCATGGGAGAGAGGGATTCGGTCTCAACCGCCATAATCAGAAACGTATCTGCCAAAGCAATTCAGAAAGCAATTGAACTTAAAAGAGACAGGATATCGGTAGTTTTACCTTCACCAGATGCTCTGGCTGAGAGCGGTAAAGCTATTATCGAAGGAATAATACTGGGCTCCTACAAATTCGACAAATACAGAAGCGAAAAGGCTCATCAGGTAGGTACTGTCGAATTAATTGGCAATATCAGCAGCACTGATGTCCGGAAACTTGCCATTGTTTGTGAAACAGTCAATTACAGCAGAGATCTTGTCAATGAAAATGCATCTGTTCTCACTCCGGAGAGGTTTGCCAAAGAGGCCGGTGAACTGGAAAAATTTAAAAATGTCAAAGTGACAGTCCTCGGACCGAAGGAGCTTGAACGTGAAGGGCTTGGTCTTATCAGTGCAGTTGGTCAGGGCTCATCTACCCCACCCCGACTTATCATTATCGAATACAATGGATCGAATCGCAAAACCAGAACAGCATTGGTAGGAAAAGGGATCACTTTCGACTCGGGCGGTCAGAATCTAAAGCCCACCGGAAGCATAGAAACCATGCGGGAGGATATGGCCGGAGCCGCAGTTGTTTTGGGGGTGATGAAAGCGCTGGCGAGCCTGCAATCATCAGTAAATGTAATTGGAGTGATAGCTGCTGCACACAACGCAATTGGCAACAAGTCCTTTTTCCCGGGAGATATTTACAGATCCTATAGCGGCAAGACCGTGGAGATTCACAGCACCGATGCAGAAGGCAGGTTGATTCTTGCCGATGCCGTCTCCTATTGCCAGGCCATCTATAAGCCATCGGAACTCATTGACCTTGCTACTCTTACCGGTGCTATCCTCACCACGTTCGGAGAGTATGTGTCCGGGTTGTTTTCAAACAACGATGAACTGGCACAAAGGTTGTTCGAATCAGGAGAAACCACAAATGAGCGTCTCTGGAGACTTCCTTTATACAAAGAATACAGCGATTCTCTCAAAGGTGAACTTGGTGATCTGAGAAATCTTTCCAGATTTAAAAAAGGTTATGCCAGCTCGATAATCGGTGCTGCATTTGTACAGGAGTTTATCAATGACATTCCCTGGGCACATCTGGATATCGCAGGTACCTCTTTTAATAATGGCAGCTCCAGAGGTGAAATACCTCAATACGGAACCGGTTTCGGAGTACGTCTTTTACTGGAATTTCTTTTAAATAAGTGAATATTTATGAAAAAAATAATAGCTCATCGAGGAGCACCATCGCTGGCACATGAAAATACCATGGAATCGTTTTTCGGGGCATATCAGGCAGGTGCCGATTTTATCGAATTCGATGTGCGCCGTACCAGAGACAAGTTGCTGATAGCACATCATGACCCCTATATAATTAATGGTTCTGAAAAGATCAGTATTTGTGATTTGACATATAATGAGCTGGCAAGTATCGCCTCAGAACATGATTTTGAGGTTCCAAAGATAAAACAGATATTGCAGGTCTTTTCCGGGAAAGTCGGCCTGGATATAGAATTGAAAGAGGAAGACTGCGAGCAGGAAATCCTTCAGATGTTATCGGATTTACCTGTTAAGCCTTGCTTCTTTTTTACCTCGTTTAATCCATCTATACTCAGAAAGCTCAAGAAAACCGACAGTTCCCTGCAAACCGGTTTGCTGTTTGAATCGATGGATACGATTAATGATGACAGTAAAGGAGTAGACTTTCTCTGCCCGGATTATGACACATTCTTTTCTAACCGGGATTATTTCGACAGCACCACCAAGCGGTTTTCTACTGCAGTCTGGACAGTCGATACTCCGGAGAAGATCAGCAGGGTACTCAAAGACCCGTTGGCAGGATCGGTTATAACCAACCAGACTTCATTAGCTGTAAGTATAAGAAATGAACTATATATCAACAACGTAACAACCTAATAATTCACCTTAGCTCAATGTTTATTATGCTGAACCGATCGATAAAACTGCGTGCAGTTATAGTGGGTACCGACACCGAATGTGCCGAGATGCGTGATGCGTTATGTATTCCAGACCGTTTCGAAGTGCTTGGAAATATTGATCCATATACAACCCTGTTCCTACAGTACATTAACTCCTACAATCCGGATCTTATCATAAATGCATCAACCGACCCATCTGTTGATGCCGTTCTGCAGAAGATAAAATCCTCCAGTTGCAACGTGTTAAGTGCATTAAATGCAAAGCTCCTTTTCTGTTCGGTTGTTCCGGAGGTAAATAAGAGCAACACAGCTAATTTCCGGGCTAAGGTTCTTCAGGGCCTTAAGGATCTCTGTCACACCGCCTACCTTACCCGTGATATCAAGGAATGCCTGACCCTTATCCTTTCGGTGGCAATTAACTCCCTCAATGCCGACAGTGGTTCCATTATGTTGACCGATCCCAAGAAACGGATGCTGAAAATCGAAATGGCACATGGAATAGATGAAGCCATTATCAGTAACACCGAACAGAAAATTGGGAAAGGAATTGCCGGTAAAGTTGCCTGCACCGGTAAACCACTTCTTCTTAATGGCAAACCGGAGGAAAACGCTTCAACTGTAGAACGGCAGGATCTTATTTCATCGATCTCGGTCCCGCTTCTTATAAATAATCAGGCTATCGGAGTTTTAAACCTGAGCAGTAAAAAAAGCTATAAGGTTTTTGATTACGATGACCTCAAATATGCGGCTGATCTGGCTCAGTTTGCTGCAGGAGTAATAGATTCCTCCAGAGAATACCTGAAAACAAAACAAACCTCCACTATTCACTCTCTTATTTCCAGTATCAGTGACATACTGCATCTTAATTACCCGCTTCAGGAGCGACTAAATCTTCTGATGATGAAACTGGTTAACAGTCTAAATGGCAGAATATGCAACCTTTACCAGTTTGACAAAGAAAACAACAGTTTCTACGTCCAGGCTTCCAGCTACTATGATCTTAACCGAAGATATACCCAGATGATAAGGCTGAATGACTTTTTTGCCGGTCGCACTCTTCGCTGCCGGGAGCAATTCACCTACTTCACACCTTTAAAAAAGCTGAATCTGCAAAAATGTTTCATTGCCCAGCCGCTTTTTTCAAACAATGAGATTTCCGGATTAATTCTGCTTCAACTGATTGCAAACCAGGAAGCTCAACTGGAGACCGAAAAAATAATTCTTAAAAAAATCGCCCAATATCTGGAACGTGAATTCGCCCAGTTGTCACTTCTGGAAGGGGCAAGGCTGAATTCAATCAAATACTCTGCATTTTCAGAAATTTCATCCGACTTTTGCACTATTCACAATATCCGTAATATTGCAAGACTGATCGTAATAAATACCTGTTTGCTTTTTGAGGCAGAAAGCTGTATCCTGAGTCTTTACAATGACGTTATGACCTGTTTTGAAGTCCTGGAATCATTTTCATTAAGGGGCCAAAACCATGTCAGGCAATTGGAGAGTACAGATAAAATCATTACCTCTGAAGTCATCAATTACACCTGCCCCGTTCTTATCCCCGACCTTACAAGTGTCGGTTTCCTGAATGGACAAACTGCTGCCAAATCAGTTATCAGCATGTGTTTACGCCTCAATGGAAGAATCATGGGATCTATTTCCATCTATGACAAAAGCAAATACGGTATTCATGATCAGAACAGCTTCAACTCTCAGGACCGGGAGCTTTTCAAAGACTTCAGCCTCCAGATCATCCGAATGCTTAATCGTTTCCTTTGCTTCAGATAGACATTTCACTATCGTCTGTATTATCCTGATATTTGTTAAAAGTAAAAGTCCCGGTGTCCCCCTAAATCCCCCGATGGGGACTTTAAGATCGCATAATGTAACTGTGAACTTGACCATAGGGTTTTATAAAATGTTGCTTTGGACGCTCTTAAGTCCCCCTTTGGGGGATTTAGGGGGCAGGTGGATTTAAGGGTATATCTCACAATGGCAAAAAAGTAGCAGCTTAAGATAGCAGAGCAAAAAAAAAGACCCGACCTGAATTTTCGGGTCGGGTTACCATCATGCACCGGATCTGGTCGAAAAAGGGGGATAACTCTTCCAAACCCGGAATTGGATTTTTTTATGGGTAATCGATTAGAAATATAGACGATAGCTGATATCGAGTTGCGGTTATTATGGAAATGTTGCTTTTTTTCGTATACGATACGTGTACGAAAGACAGGTTAGGGGGAGCGGAGGAAATCTGGATTCCTCCCACTAAATGCTTTTGCTCTTCAGTCTCTTATGGCAGGGTTTTCAGACTCCAAAAACCATTTTGGATAATACAAGCATCACAAACCCGGAAATCACCGGAACTGCCAGGTTATCATTTATAACAATTTTAGGAGTTATCCGCAGCGGGATAAGTTCGAATATGGTAATGGACAAAGAAGTAGCCACTGCAATAATCATGGGGACTTTACCACCCCAGGGCTGAAGGATTCCCGGAAGAAGAGGAAAAACCGCATAAAATAAAGTCATACAAAGAAGAAAACAGGCCATCGATCCTTCAAGACTCTTTTTTCCTATCTTAATTTTCCCGATGCTCAAGCCTACAATCGCAGCCACGGCATCTCCCAGAATAAACATGCTTAACACCATAAACGATATGTGAGGAGTATTCCAGAAAAGAATACTGCATAAAACAGCGGCTCCAATCACATAAGTGGAACCTGTGGTTTTTTTTGACTCCTCTTCACGAAGCATAGAACCGAAGAATTGAAAAAAAAGTTTCTGTACGGCAGGGTTTCTAAAACGCAGGCTTTCGATTATCATCGATCCTACTAAAACAAAAGATAAAATGGCCAGAGGAAGATATGAAGGAAGCGACCATTTTGGAAAGTAAAATATCCCAACAGGCATAACCAATGCAAAAAGATGCAGAAGCTTGCGAGTTATCTCTTCTTTGCGTAACGCCATTTGATTCCTTTCTTTCTTTTACTCTTTAACACTGACCGGGAAAAACCAGGCATTGTAGGTGTATGAGGAGTATGTTGGCTCGATTTTCAACTTCAACTGTTTCTGAGTAATTATTTCAGGTCCGGCCTGAAACACAGGTATTCTATATCCTCCAGGCAAAATCATCCGTTTCTTTAATAGAAATGATGTGTCATTGCCTGAAACTGAAAACAGAGTTACAAAGCTAAATTCAGTAGCATTCACAGTCAAGTCATATTTTCCCGGCCTCTGTCGGGACAGCTCATAACTCTTCAAGTCGGTACCGATCCAGTAATACTGGGCACCTTTTTTTTCGGCTATAAAGACTTGTCCGAAACGCTGGTATATGGCAATTCCGCGGGGTTCAACAAACTGGTTGTCTCCGGTGCCGTAACTCCCGAAAATATCAAGCAGTTGCAGGTTGTGATCATATTTGAGCACACAATGGTTATACGTATCAGTGAGCCATATATTATGATAATAATCGGTTGCAGCATAGCTGGCCTGGTATTTTTCCGGAAGGATCGTTCTTTTAATCACGTTCCCCTTCAAATCTATTTTCCACAACCTGGTTCCATTGAGGTCTGCACAGAAAATAACATGCTCTTTTTTGAAGTGACTCCATCTGCTTGCACCATCAGCAACGACCAGTGCCGTAGGCCCTTTTTCAAATGAGTAATCATTGGCAGAGGGGATTTTTCTCAACAACTCTCCATCTTTTGTAAAAACTATTATTCTGCTGTTTCCAGGATCAGTTACATAAACATTGCCACTTTGATCAAGAGAGATGCGCGAAGGGCCTTTCAATCCCTTATCGGTGGAAAACTTTCCGTTAAACGATTTTTCCCACCGAAGTTCCTTGCCGGGATTAAAAAGATGCACCACTCTGTTATTTCCGGAATCAGCGACATATACATTCCCTTTTGGATCTGCAGCAACTCCCTTTGGATTGCAAAACTGATCAATCCCCTCCCCTTTCTCTCCATAGAGACCCAGAGTCCACATGGAAGTATTGTAAATGATCTGATGCCGTCCGGAATTAACTCCATACACCACCACCTCATCATCATCTTTTTTGGTGGTAGTATCTTCCCAGGCTTCCAGTCGGGTCGTAGCCAACCCCTGTGGATCATCAAAAAACGTCCTGGGACCTAACAGCATAAAAAGATGTGCTGGTTTGGCTTTTCTTATTCCATAGGAATGACCGTAAGGAGGAAATACAAGAGTCTCTGAATCAATAGCAGTAATTAAGAGCAGAGAATAAATCAGAACTTTTTTAATCATCAGGCAATTCTATCGAAATGAGTCAAAATACATTGAGTTTGGGACAACCTTTTTATTTTCCACTCTTCATGACTGCGTTCGCTGCTCCCGGAGTTGGTATCGCTTGCCTGGATCGGCCAGCCTGCCAGATAAAGCAGAGTGAGAAACGACAGGCACTGTACTTTACAATAATTTTTAAACATCAATCTCTCCGGCAAATTCCAAATCCTAAAATTCTAAAATCCAAAATCTCACATTCCTCAATAGGGTCTTGCTTGTTTGATACACAATTTCCGCTCTTCATCCAGTTTGAACTCCACATCCATCATAAACAATTGAGAAGGAAATGGTGGCTGGAATATCCGATAAAAGTGCTGGTTTATTGCTAAGAGCCATTTTGCCAGAAGCACAATTTCCTCGTTTGTCATCACTGGTTCACCATTGTTGATATTTGATTTAGAGATATACTCAATGGACGGATCTTCAAATGCATCCTCGGAAGCAATATGAAAAAGGAATTGATCTGCAATAAATCCCTGAGGAGGTGAGACTACACTTATATCTTTAATCTGCACATTGATCGTATAAGCCGTCAACAGCGGCAGATAGATATTACCGGTGATTGCCACTCCGTTAGCTTCTTCATCAGGAAAGGACCGGTGTACCAGAATTGCCATCGCAGCACTGTTATGATCGATTTTAAAGTAATCCCTTTCTTCGAATCCCCGAAGAGTCCAAAGACTGGCGAATACCTTTTTAATGGCTTTTTCTACGGTTTTTTTAGAGTCATCTATGATACCGGTATGTGATTCGTACAGCCCTGCGCCATTGAATCCCTCTATATCCTCCACATTGGTAGAGGAGCGGAATCTCATTCTTTTATAATTTCCAACGGTTCTTATCTTATCCTCTACCTCCCTGAGGAATTGTTTATCAAGTGGTGCGTTTACTATGGTATCCCGCAGTTTCTCAAGCAGAAACATTCTTCTTCGGTAATCGGTTTTGAAAAGAGAATCGGATAGAATCGACTGGATATAGGTATCGATTCCATTTTCAGATAGATGTTTGCGGTAGTAATAGAAAGGGATGGCAAATGCAGCATCAGGTACAGGCATCGACTCATCTCCCATCTTTATTTTAGACAGTTCGGCAAAATTAGCAGCTTTAGCACCCACCAGGTTTAATGATTCATGCGACAGGTCTTGCATGTCAAAAAGGCCCGCGCTGTCATCCCTGCATTCAAGGACAATCGTTTCTCTTGGTTCTTTAAAGCTCCAGAAAGAATCGGCCTCTGCCTGGGATGCCTCCCGAAGAAGAAATGAGTCGGCTCTGACTTCTAAATATACCAGTTTATCGACAAATCTGGAGATAAGGGTATCCTCCCAGGCTGTTTTCAGAGCCATATTTGGAGTACCTCGATTGTGACTGAGAACATTGATATGGCTTAGTGGTGTCTGGAAAACATTGGTAATGATTCCGGCTATAACCGGAATATCCAGGGGTAATCCATTGACCACTATTATGTCATGACGTCCCAGGTAAGTAGAACCGATATCGGAAATATTGACTTTTCTCAAATACCCGTATGCTTTCTGCAGATTAAGAGCCTGATAATTCTGCGAACCATAAAGTGTGCTTTCGTCAATTACCGATATTCCAGGGACTTCGCTGCTTAACTGTTGAAGTCTGGTTGATGTAGGTAAAAATTTCAGATCCCGGCCAAAAAAGCAGGAATCTGCAACTGAGGAATAGACAGTCTGAAGCCCTTTGGCATCGACACGGTCATCTGAGAAAAACTCCAGAGTATAAATCCCCGAGCTGCTGTAATGATTAACAGATGCCAGATAATAAAGCCTCTCCGGACCATTTACATACTGTTCGGCATTAAATGCTGAATGCGATTTGGGATAGCCAAGTATTTCCCTGCAGAAATCATAATGCAGATAAAAAGCAGAAGCGGATGAAAAATATAGTTTTGCAGTGGCGATCTCATAAACCACTTTTACTGAATTTACATTGCTGTGAATCTGAAGAATCGGTGGGCCGGCAAGGGCATTAAACTCCTCTGAACAATGAATGGAATGGAGATAGACTAAACTGTCGGTTCCGTTCCAGACACATTCATTATTGGGCAATAGCGGCAGAATCGGACCAGGTGTATCTTTATCACAACCTGAAAAAAAAGCCGAAATAAGGATCATTAAATAATTGAGTTTTCTCATATCCGAACTTTTTGATATTTCTATATTATTACCCTTTTAACATTTAGTATTCTATAGTCTGGCTTTTGTTTAAAGAAAAAGTTTTCCTAAAAAGCCAATGTGTCTGTTTAAGCCACATTCCCGATTCCCACGGATTATGAACATTGGCAAATTTGCTTCAAATATCTATATTTGTTGATCGTAAAAATAGTGTGTGGTGCCAGTGCATTACATCACCTACGTTATATTCCAGGTTATTTCCAACAAAATCCTTACAGAAATTTAGAAACGAGTTTAATTCATGAGTCTTGCTGCAGGTATCATAGGGCTTCCCAATGTAGGAAAATCCACAATTTTTAATGCCTTATCCAACGGAACCGCCCAGTCGGCCAATTATCCATTCTGCACCATCGATCCTAATCATGGAATAGTAGCTGTTCCAGATGAGCGGCTTGCCAGGATTACCGCTCTTATCCCCACAGATAAGGTTGTGCCGGCATTTCTGGAGCTGGTAGATATAGCTGGTCTTGTAAAGGGAGCATCCAAAGGTGAAGGCCTGGGAAATCAGTTCCTGGGTCATATAAAGGATGTCAATGCAGTACTTCATGTGGTACGCTGCTTTAATGATGATGATATTGTGCATGTGGAGGGATCTATCGATCCTGCAAGAGATATTTCCATCATAGAAACGGAATTGATGCTAGCCGACCTGAGTACTGTAGAGCGCGGAGTTACCAGAGTAGAGAAGGTGGCAAAATCGGGTGACAAGGAAGCCATTATCAAACTGGAAGTTTTTAAAAAAGTCCAGGATGCGCTCTCCCAGGGGATTTCTGTCCGCAAAGTTATTACCGATCCTGCAGAAATAAAAATTATTCATGAACTTCACCTGCTGACCTCCAAACCGGTTCTTTATGTGGCAAATGTGGATGAAAATGGGATGACCGAAGATAATGATGCAGTTAAAAAGGTACGCAAAATCGCAGAAGAAGAAGGTGCCGGTTGCATAAAGATCTGTGGTAAACTGGAATCAGAGATTGCCATGCTTGCAGAAGAGGAACGGATTGCGTTTCTGACAGAGCTGGGGTATGAGGAGCCTGGGTTGGCGGTATTGACCAGAGCAGCCTATTCGCTTCTGGGACTGGAGACCTATTTTACAGCAGGTAAAACAGAAAACCGTGCCTGGACAATTCCGAAAGGATGCAAAGCTCCACAGGCAGCCGGAGTAATACACTCTGATTTTGAAAAAGGGTTTATCCGGGCTGATGTTTACACTTTAAACGATCTGGAGACTTACAAATCGGAAGTAGCGCTTCGTGCTGCAGGGAAAATCCGTTCTGAAGGACGAGATTATGTTGTTCAGGATGGGGATATCATGTTTTTCAAATTTAATGTGTAAGAATCATGTTAATCTGAATGCTGTGCGACAGATTCACGCATAATAATAACAGATAATACTGGCGAAACGTATGAAGAGTAATGTCGCCTGAATCTGGAATCACCTTACGAACCTCAGTACAGATCTCACCTGAAACGGGAATCTTCATACGAACCAAAGTGCAGACCTTAACTGAGTCTGGTATCGTCATACAAACCAAAAGTTCAGATCTTAACAGAAGCTCGTATCGTCGTACGAGCAAAAGTTCAGATCTTACCTGAGACTCGTATCGCCGTACGAACAAAAGTGCAGACCTTGCCTGAGACTCGTATCGTCGTACCAATAAAAGTGCAGATCTTAACAGAAGCTCGTATCGTCGTACGAGCAAAAGTTCAGATCTTACCTGAGACTCGTATTGCCGTACGAACAAAAGTGCAGACCTTGCCTGAGACTCGTATCGTCGTACCAATAAAAGTGCAGATCTTACCTGAAGCTCGTATCGCCGTACGAACAAAAGTGCAGATCTTACCTGAGACTCGTATCGTCGTACCAATAAAAGTGCAGATCTTACCTGAAGCTCGTATCGCCGTACGAACAAAAGTGCAGATCTTGCCTGAGACTCGTATCGTCGTACCAATAAAAGTGCAGATCTTACCTGAAGCTCGTATCGCCGTACGAACAAAAGTGCAGATCTTGCCTGAGACTCGTATCGTCGTACCAATAAAAGTGCAGATCTTAC
>Ga0209723_1001717_pt1 | contig 32671 bp, 28 predicted proteins | sample BiotimSIPDNA_2_FD_185750 | JGI IMG/M metagenome (GOLD analysis project Ga0209723, IMG submission 185750) | Anaerobic biogas reactor microbial communites from Washington, USA - Biogas_R2 time_0 SIP DNA (SPAdes) (version 2) | ecosystem: Engineered > Bioreactor > Anaerobic > Unclassified | place... | reverse complement strand
GAGGTGGCGCCGGGTTCAAAAGTTGCGAAGGATACAACTATTACTGTGGAGTTCGAACCACCCGATATCCAGGTGCTGCATGACTAGCTCAATGTTTCCCGCAAGTGGTAGCGTTTTGTGTTACAAGGAAGGATGAAAATCTTTTCACCGGCCATGGGGGATCACAATGTGTTTCAGAACAGACCCGGGTAAGGTTTCTTTCTTCTTAATGCGGAGAAAGCAGTGCTCACATCTTATTACTAACACTGAATGTAGCAGGAGAATTGATTCCTGTTACCGAAAGGCGTTTTGGAATAATTTAACTCGTTTAATGGAAATAATAGTAAGTGCCATGGGCATTCATTTATTTTTGACAATATCCAGGTTCCAGTACAAAATAAAGGCGTCATTTGGGCATGCCGTTTGTTCAGGCAGATCCGGACCAGATGGTTCTATGTAAACGGGAGGTTTTTCAGGAGTGATTTTTCGAGAGCTTCTGGAGGCTGTGGAAGTCCTCTCCACAGGGGGGGATCCGAACGTAGCCATAACGGGAATTACATACGATTCGCGCCAGGTTCAACCGGGTTTTTTATTTGTTGCGATAAAGGGCTTTAAGTCTGACGGGCACGACTATATTCAAGAGTCCCTGGCCCTGGGGGCTGCTGCAGTGGTGGTGGAGCGCAGGGTCGGGTTTTTGCCGGGTGTGTCCTGGGCTGTGGTGCCTGATACCAGGCAGGCTCTGGCGCTTCTTTCCGCCCGCTTTTTCGGCGACCCTTCAGCCAGGCTGAAAATGATCGGGGTCACCGGGACCAACGGTAAAACCACCACTACAAACTTAATAGCGTCCATCTTAAATTATGCCGGTTTGAAGGTTGGCCTGATCGGCACCATCCACAACAGAATTGGGGACAGGATTTTACCGGTTAAGCATACAACTCCGGAGTCAACTGATCTGCAGGCCCTGCTGAAGGAGATGGCCGCGGAAGGCGTAGACGCCTGCATTATGGAGGTTTCATCCCATGCCCTGGCCTTGCACCGGGTGGACGGGTGCGAATTTGATCTGGCTGTATTTACAAATCTTACCCAGGACCATCTGGACTTTCACAGGGATATGGAAGAATACCGGGATGTTAAGAAGAGGCTCTTCAGCAGCCTCTCGCGGTCCGTTGTGAAAACTCAAAAATATGCCGTCCTGAACGCCGATGATCCCAGTGCCATGCATCTTGTTGAGGGCGCCGGGGGCAAGGTTTTTACCTACGGGATAAAATGTGAGGCAGACGTGAGGGCGCAGGACATCCAGGTGACTGCCAGGGGCGCCTCTTTTACTGTTACAGGCAGGTGGGGCCGCTGTCAGCTTAATTTAAAGATGACCGGTCTTTTCAATGTTTACAACGCCCTGGCCGCATTTACCGCGGCGGCAGCTCTGGGAGTTCCCGCAGCTGTAATTAAAACTGCGTTGGAGGCGGCCATGGGGGTGCCGGGGCGATTTGAACTGGTTGACGCAGGCCAGGATTTTGCCGTTGTTGTAGACTATGCCCACACTCCCGACGGTCTGGAGAATATTTTAAAAACTGCCCGGGAGATAGCCGGGGGGCGTTTAATCACCGTGTTCGGCTGCGGGGGTGACCGTGATCGCACCAAGCGGCCGCAAATGGGCGCCATTGCTGCCCGTTACAGTGATTTTGCAGTGATTACCTCGGATAATCCACGTACGGAGGAGCCCCTGGCGATCATCCGGGATATTGAACAGGGGTTGAAGTTCGGCCCATCCGGGGAAAAATACTGCGTGGAGCCGGACAGACGGCAGGCGATCCACCTGGCCATCGGAATGGCCGGGACAGGGGATGTCGTCGTCATAGCGGGCAAGGGGCACGAGGATTACCAGATTGTCGGAACGCAGAGATTCCCCTTTGACGATCGCCTGGAAGCAGCAGAGGCGTTGAAGAAAAGAGAATCCTGATCATAAAAGTTAAGCCCCGGGGATTAGAACTGCGTCAGCAGGCTAACCTTTAAGAGGGGTGTTTTCCGGCCCCTTTGGTGCGGCCGGGCTTGAAACGGAGGTTGTTATGAAAGCAGTTGCCATCGGTAAAATAGCAGAGGTTACCGGCGGTCTGATTATCCAGGGGGATCCCGGCATAACCTTGCGTTCGGTATCAACCGATACCCGTAGAATTAAGAAAGGCGACCTTTTTTTTGCTTTGTCCGGGGAGCACTACGATGCCCATGATTATCTGGCCGAGGCTGCTGCAGCCGGTTCCGGCGGGCTGGTGATCAGCCGCCTGGTTTCCCTGCCTGCCGGAATCCCGGTTCTTCTGGTAGATGATACCCTGGCGGCGCTGCAGGCCCTGGCCGCTTATAACCGGGACTGTTTTAAGGGTCCTGTGGTGGGTATTACCGGCAGTACCGGGAAAACCACCACCAAGGATATGGTGGCGTCAGTCCTGGGTGTGCGCCTGCGCACTCTGAAAACTGAAGGCAATCTCAATAACGAAATTGGTCTTCCGCTGACCCTGCTGGCCCTGGACGACAGTGTTGAGGCTGCCGTGGTGGAAATGGCCATGCGGGGTCCCGGGGAAATTGCTGCCTTAAGCCGGATTGCCAGGCCGGAGGGGGCCGTTATTACCAGTATTAACGAGACCCACCTCGAACGGCTGGGGACAGTGAGCGAAATTGCGGCAGCAAAGGGTGAATTACTGGAACACATTTTGCCGGGAGGATTCGCGCTCTTGAACGTGGAGAGCCCCTTTATCAAACGTGAGGCGAAACGCTGCCTGGGTAAAGTCATTTTTTACGGTATGAATAAGCCTGCCGGACTGATGGCTCAGGATCTCCGGCCGGAGCGCGAAGGCTTCAGCTTCAACGCAGTTTTGGAGGGGGAGCGTCATGCGTTTTACCTGCCGGTGCCCGGCCGGCATAATGTTTTGAACGCCCTGGCGGCAATCGGTGTCGGGTGGGAACTGGGCCTGACCATGGAGGAAATTGCTGCGGGGCTGGCAGCGGTATCCCTGACCGGCATGCGTCTGGAAATCCTTGAAGCCGGAGGGCTGACAATTATTAATGACGCCTATAACGCCAGCCCTGCCTCAACAAGGGCTGCTCTCGAGGTACTGAAAGACATATCCGGCGGCCGGCGGCGTGCCATTGCCGTACTGGGCAACATGCTGGAACTAGGTCCCCGTGCTGTAGAAATTCACAGAGAAATAGGAAAGAAGGCAGTGGGACCGGGTCTGGATTATTTGATTACTGTTGGTAATCTGGCCGCCGCTGCGGCAGAGGGCGCAGTGCAGGCCGGGATGACCTGGGATAGGGTCTTCCCCTGTACGGAACATGCTGTGGCTTTAAAAATTCTCAAAGGTCTGCTGTTGAGTGGGGACGTGGTCCTGATCAAGGGTTCCAGGGGGATGAAAATGGAAACAATCGTCCAAGAACTCTTGAAGTTTGAAGGCAGTAAGACCGTTTTTCATCCATAAATAAAGATCTGGAGGCAGCCATGAACAACTGGGGGAAGGCATCAATGGCCGTCCTGTTTATTTTTTTAGTTGCGGGCGGACTTCTGTTTCTTTCACACACCGGAGCTGTAAGTAATTCTTTATGGCAGGCTTTTGTCATAGCCCTTGCTGTGTCCCTGCTGCTGGGTCCGCTGGTTATTCCCTGGCTCAAAAGGCTGAAATTCGGACAGAATGTCCGTTCGGACGGTCCGTCCAGACACCTGCAGAAGGCCGGCACACCTACCATGGGCGGGCTTATCTTTTTGACGGGGATCCTGGCGGCCGGATTGCTCACCGGCCGGGGCCAGCCCGACCTGCTGGTTGTGCTGATCATAGTTGTGGGATTTGGATTTATCGGTTTTTTGGATGACTATATTAAAGTTGTCCTGAAGCGTTCCCTGGGTCTGAGAGCCCGGGAGAAACTGCTGGGACAGGTCCTTCTAGCAGCCGGACTGGCTTTTTGGGCTGTATTTACTGCAGACCGGGGCACCGCCCTGACCTTGCCTTTTTCCGGCTTTCTAACGCCGGGGGGGATTCAACTGGATCTGGGCTGGTGGCCTTTTCTAATCTTCACAGTTCTTGTTGTCGTGGGCTTCAGCAATGCTGTCAACCTGACAGACGGACTGGACGGATTGGCGGCAGGTGTCAGCATACTGGCTGCCCTGGCTATGATCCCGGTGGCCCTGGCTGTGGACAAAACCGGCGTGGCGGTAAGCATGGCGGCGTTGTGCGGCGCCTGCACGGGTTTTTTGTTTTATAACCGTCACCCCGCCCGGGTGTTTATGGGTGATACGGGCTCCCTGGCCCTCGGAGGGGGGCTGGGGGCTGCCGCCGTGATTACCGGAAGGGAGCTGGTTCTGGTAATCATCGGAGGGATCTTTGTAATCGAGGCTCTGTCCGTAATAATCCAGGTAATCTCTTTCCAGACCACGGGCCGCCGGGTGTTCCGGATGAGCCCCCTGCACCACCACTTTGAACTGGGCGGCTGGGAAGAAAACCGGGTTGTCCTTACTTTCTGGGCTGTCACCCTACTCCTGGCCGCCCTTGGCCTGGCCGGGTTGTACGGTTTATAAGGCGCATTTTTCTTTTAGACGGTCTTAATAAGCCCGAAATCTTTGCGCAGGACTAATCAGCTCCCTTTACCGGCGGCCGGACTTACTGGGTGTGCGTTATGCGGCAGGATTAGCCCTTTGCACTTCAAAATATGCTAGTCTTTTTGTATGGGTTATTGAATAAATAATGAGAAGGCGTGTCCTTTTCGGAAAGGTGTAGCTTGATGAACCTCAAAGGTAAGAAGGTTTTGGTCATCGGTGCCGGAAAAAGCGGTGTGGCTGTTTCCCGTTTCCTTTGCGGCAAAGGTGCTGCAGTAGTTCTTGCTGACGCCGGCCGTCCCGGGGATCCCCGTGGTGAACTGGAACAGCTGTCTGCTGCCGGAGTTCAGATACTGTCCGGAGGTTATCCCGGGGTGGAGCGCGGCAGCTTTGATCTGGTTGTGCTGAGTCCCGGCGTACCCCTGACCGAAAAGCCCGCCAGAGATGCACTAAAACACGGCATACCTGTTACAGGTGAGCTTGAACTTGCTTATCGTTTCGCCAGGGCGCCGATTGTTGCCGTTACGGGAACGAACGGAAAAACCACCACCACCACGCTGATTGGCGAAATATTCAAGAACGCCGGCAAAAATGTGCTGGTGGGGGGCAATATCGGAAGGCCCCTGGTGACCGAAGTGGAGCGGTTTGGAACCGGTGACCTGATTGTGGCCGAAGTATCCAGCTTTCAACTGGAAACTGCGACTACTTTTAAGCCCAAAGTAGGTGTCATCCTGAATATTACCCCGGACCACCTGGACCGGCACGGCACCATGGAAAACTACACTGCGGCCAAATTAAAAATAGTTGCAGGGCAGGAGCCGGGTGATTATGCCGTCCTGAATTACGATGACGCCGCCACGGCCGCTCTTGGAAAAGGACTCAGGGGCAAGGTTTTCTATTTTAGCCGGCAGGCTGCCCTGGCGGAGGGTGTATTTGTCCGGGAAGGGAAAATAATTGCCGGGTTTGGCCGGCTCGAAGAAATCATTTGCAGGGTCAATGAACTGGGTATTCCCGGGGCGCATAATTTAGAGAACGCTCTGGCTGCTGTTGCCGCCGCGAAGGTGATGGGAGTGGAGAGCGGTGTACTGGCTGATACTCTGCGGAAATTTAAAGGAGTCAGCCACCGGCTGGAATTTGTGGCCGAAATCAACGGAGTGCGTTATATCAACGACTCCAAGGGCACCAACCCGGATGCTTCCATTAAAGCGCTGGAAGCCTATGAGGAACCGGTTGTACTCATTGCCGGCGGTAAGAACAAGGGTAGTGATTTTAGTCACTTTGCCGGGAAGGTGAAGGAAAAGGCCAGGGCGCTGGTGGTTCTGGGGCAAAGCGCCCGGCTTATCGCTGCTGCCGCCCGGGACAAGGGCTTTGAAAACATTTATTACGCAGGCGATTTCCGGGAGGCTGTCCAGTTGGCCCGCCGCTCGGCCCGGCCGGGTGACATTGTACTCCTGTCTCCAGCCTGTGCCAGCTGGGATATGTTTAAAAGTTATGAAGAGCGCGGGGACCTGTTTAAAGAAATTGTAAAAGGTTTTAAGGATTAGAATCTCCGGCAGGAAATTAGCGTCTGAGACCGGCAGAGCCGGCGTCCGGCGACACGGGGGTGATTGACCATGCGGGTTAAAAGGAATGCTCCGGATTTCGTTCTTTTTTTAACTGTGCTGAGTCTTTTGAGCATCGGTGTGGTCATGGTATTCAGCGCCAGTGAATACAGTACTTTAATCCATTACAATGATAGTTTTTACTACTTCAAACGGCAGGTGGTCTGGGCATTAATGGGCCTGGGGGCCATGTTCATCGCCATGAACTATGACTACTGGCGGCTAAAGCAATACGCCCTGCCATTTTTATTTGCCGGCTTTATTTCCCTGATATTGGTTTTAATCCCCGGCATCGGTCGGGAAGTACACGAAGCCCGGCGCTGGATCGGCATCGGCCCGATACCTTTCGCACCCGCTGAACTGGTCAAGTTGTCCGTCATAATCTTTACAGCTTACGGTCTGGCCAGACAAAAAGAAAGGGTTAAACAGTTTTCCAGGGGAGTTTTGCCCTATTTGTTAATTCTTATTCTCTCTTCGGCCTTAATTCTCTGCCAGCCGGACCTGGGAACAGCCGTATCCCTAGCCGGAATCATTGTTGTGATGATTTTTGCCGCGGGAGCCAGGTTGTCACATCTGGGAAGCCTCTGCCTGGCCGGCCTTATTGCCGTGGGGCTGGCTATTTACCTGGAGCCGTACCGGATGCGGCGCTTCCTGGCCTTTCTGGATCCCTGGGCCGATCCCCAGGACACCGGTTTCCATATTATCCAGGGCCTCTACGCCATTGGTTCCGGCGGGCTGTTCGGTTTGGGCCTGGGCCAGAGCAAACAGAAATTCCTGTATCTCCCCGAGAATCACACCGACTTCATTTTTGCCATTACAGCTGAAGAACTGGGCTTTATCGGGGCTTCCCTGGTCATTATGCTCTTCATCTTGTTTGTCTGGAGGGGGCTCAAGATTGCAGTAACTTCCCAGGACCCCTTTGCCAGCCTGCTGGCAACCGGGATCACCGCCTGGGTGGGAGTACAGGCGATTATCAATATCGGTGTTGTAACCGGGTCCCTTCCGGTTACCGGCATTCCCCTGCCCTTTATCAGCTATGGCGGGACCTCCCTGTTGATAACCATGGTCGGGGTGGGGATCCTGCTCAATATTTCGAAGTTCTGCAAGACCCGGTAAAAAGAGAGGTGGAACCCTTGCGTTTTATTGTCTCGGGAGGGGGGACAGGCGGTCATATTTACCCCGCTCTGGCCATTGCCCGGGGGCTTCTGGACAGGTATCCCGGAGCAGAAATCCTTTATGTCGGGACCAGGGGCGGAATGGAGGCGGAGATTGTCCCCAGGGAAGGATTGCCTTTCCAGGGAATCCCGTCTGCCGGACTGAAACGGAAACTGTCGCTTAAGAACCTGGGGGTTGTTTGGCAGGCCGGGCACGGTTTGTGGCAAGCTGCCGGCATTATCAGGCGCTTTCGTCCCGGGGCAGTGATCGGGACCGGTGGTTATGTATGCGGCCCGGTGGTTCTGGCAGCAGCCCTTAAAGGAATCCCCACTTTGATTCATGAGCAGAATGCGCTGCCGGGGGTCACGAACCGGATTCTTGCACGGTTTGCCTCCAGGGTTGCCGTGACCTTCGCCGATTCGCTGAGTTATTTCCCGCAAAGGGAAAAAACAGTTCTTACCGGGCTGCCTGTACGCCCGGAAATTTTACAGGCAGACAGGGAAGAGGGGCTCAAAAAACTTAACTTTGAAGCTGACCGTTTCCTGTTGCTGTCCTTTGGCGGAAGCCGGGGAGCAAGGTCCATCAATCAGGCAATGCTGCCCGTGCTTAAAAAATATGCCGGTGATCCCAGGCTAAATATCCTGCATGTAACCGGCAAGTCGGGTTACGAGGATTTTCTTGAGGCCTGCTCAAGAGAGGGTATGGACCTGGCTAAAATTGGGAATGTTACAGTTAGTTCATATCTTTATAATATGCAGGATGCCCTGGCGGCGGCCGACCTGGTTATAAGCAGGGCCGGTGCGGCTACTCTGGCAGAATTAACAGCTCTCGGCCTTCCGTCGATCTTGATCCCGTACCCCTATGCGGCAGAGAACCACCAGGAGTTCAACGCCCGCGCCCTGGAGAAAGAGGGCGCTGCTCAGGTTGTGTTGGACAGGCATCTGAAGGGAGAGGCACTCTGCCTGAAGATAGAAGAGTTGTTGAATAAGAGGGAATTGCTGGCGCAAATGGCAGAAGCAAGTAAGAGAATGGGTAAGAGAAAGGCTTTGCAAGTTCTAATAGATTGTGTAGACAATCTCATAAAAAGTTAATAGATAAAATGTTATTTTATGCTAATATGACTATAAACAAGAAGAGGACAGGCTTAAAAATGAACGAATGTAACACCTTGATGGAGATATGCATAGTATATTCTATATTTTAAAGAATTTATTTTAATTCAAGGTTAAACCCGGCCAGGAAGGAGATGTAATTTGTGCAGAAAAAGCAGCATGTTCATTTTATTGGGATTGGCGGCTCCGGTATGAGTGCCATTGCCAGGATCATGCTCGAACTGGGTTACCATGTGACCGGGTCGGACCTGAAGACCTCGGCTGCGAGCGAAAGGCTGGAAGCCCTTGGGGCAATTTGCAGCCTGGGGCATGCTGAAGAAAACCTGGAGGGAGCCGATCTTGTTGTCGCCTCAACTGCCATTCCCCCGGCAAACGTTGAACTGCTCAAGGCCCGGGAAAAGGGACTTAGAATCATGCACCGCGGCGAGATGCTGGCCTGGCTGATGCGGCGTCAAAAAGGCATCGCTATTGCAGGGGCTCACGGAAAAACAACCACAACATCCATGATTGCTCTTATTCTGGAGAAGAATAAGCTGGACCCCACCATTCTAATTGGAGGTGACTTGACAGAAATCGGCGGAAACGCCAAACTTGGTGGAGGGGACTATCTGGTCGCAGAAGCGGATGAGAGCGACGGCTCTTTTTTAAAACTGAACCCTTTTATTGAGGTCGTTACCAATATTGAGGACGATCATCTTGATTATTACAAAAGTTTTGACAACATTGTAGCGGCGTTCCGCGATTTTATGGCCAAGGTGCCCGATGCGGGAGTAGCCGTGGTTTGCTATGACAATCCGGTTATCAGAGGACTTTTGAAGGGGTATAAGCGTCCCTGCCTGACTTATGCCGTGGACCACCTGGAAGCCGACTACACCTTGCGCAATCTCCGCTTCAACGGACAGGCCACAGCAGGCGATGTTTACGAGCGGGGGGAACTGCTGGGAATCCTGGAATTGAGCGTACCGGGAATTCACAACCTGTCCAACGCCCTGGCCGCAGTGGCGGTGGGACGTTTTATCGGCCTGCCCTTTGAGGGAATCTCCGAGTCACTCAAAACATTCAGGGGGGCCGGGCGCAGGTTTCAGCTTCGAGGTGAGGTCGACGGGATTAAGGTGATCGATGATTATGCCCACCATCCTTCTGAGATTAAAGCGACCCTGAAAGCGGCAGGGCAGGTCAAAACCGGACGGGTGGTGGGTGTTTTCCAGCCGCACCGCTATACCCGGACTTCGCTGCTGGGCGAACGCTTCGGGGATGCTTTCAGCGACGCGGATATAATCATTATCAGCGATATTTACAGCGCCGGAGAAAGGCCCATCAAAGGGGTTTCTGCCAGTACAATAGTATCAGCCATCGAAAAGCACGAAGGCCGAAAGGTCGTCTACCTGCCGACCCGTCAGGAAATTGTGGATTACCTGGTTCAAACGGCCCGCCCAGGAGATATGATTGTGACCATGGGAGCGGGGGATATCTGGTGTGCTGGAGTAGAACTGGTCAGCAAATTAAAGGAGCGTTATAAAATTGGCTGATTCAGCTATATGCCGTGAGCTGCAGGAGCTTTTGCCCGGCAGGGTGCGTACCGGGGAGCCGATGAAAAATCATACCAGTTGGCGTATCGGTGGTCCATCTGAGATTTTTGTTGAACCAGCCGGCCGTGAAGAATTACAGCTTGTGGTGTCCCACGCTTACCGGCGGCAGGTTCCCCTTATGGTAATTGGTAATGGCTCCAATCTGCTGGTTACTGAAGGAGGAATCCGGGGTATTGTTGTCAAAATCGGCAGCGACCTGGGGAGGATTACAACCAGGGACCTGAGGATCACCGCGGAGGCAGGGGCAAAACTGGCCGGAGTCGCGGCAGTTGCCCGGGATAAAGGCCTGGGGGGCTTTGAATTCTCAGCGGGAATACCCGGAACCGTTGGTGGAGCGGTGGTTATGAACGCGGGGGCCAACGGCTCCAGCATTTGTTCCCTGGTCCACAAGGTATTGCTGCTCAGTCTGGAAGGGGAGTTTTATCAGAAAGCAAATAAAGATATTTCCTTCGGTTACCGCACCAGTATTCTGCAAAGTGAGCCTGCCATTGTGGTGGAGGCTGAATTTTTCTGTCATTTTAAGGATAAAAAAGAAATCACCGCAGAAATGGAGAGGCATCTCAACAGGCGCAGGCAAACCCAGCCTCTGGGTTACCCCAATGCCGGTAGTGTGTTCAAAAACCCGCCGGGGGATTCCGCCGGGCGTTTAATTGAGGCGGCAGGCCTGAAGGGCTTGAGGATTGGGGACGCTCAAATATCCACCGTTCACGCTAACTTTATCATCAACCTGGGTTCAGCCACGGCCCGGGATATCCTTAAATTGGTCGAACTAGCCAGGGAAAAGGTGCTTGGCTGCTTTGGGGTTGAATTGCAGCTGGAAATAAAGGTTATCGGTAATGATTAGGCGGAGGTGGCAGTGTGCAAAAGTTTGTGATCGTAGGTGGCAACCGCCTTAAAGGTACCATTCGGGCCAGCGGCTCGAAGAATGCAACTTTGCCGATTCTGGCGGCGAGTATCCTCAACGCCGGTAAGAGCACCATTTATGAGGCGCCCCAGTTAAGGGACGTTTCAGTGATGAAAGATGTGCTTAGTTACCTTGGGGCAAAAATCGTCAGTGACCGAAGTACAATTGAAATTGACAGTTCAACCATTCAATCAGTTGAAATAACCGAAGAACTGATGCGCCGCATGCGCGCTTCAAACCTTGTTCTGGGTTCTCTGCTGGGGAGGTTCGGCCGGGTCAAGATATCCTACCCGGGCGGCTGCCAGATCGGCAGCCGTCCCATGAACCTTCATCTAAAAGGCTTGCAGGCTCTGGGCGCAACCATTCAGGAAAAGTTCGGTTACATTACGGCAGAAGCGGAAAGGCTCCGGGGCACTGATATTCACCTGGACCTGCCCAGCGTTGGGGCCACTGAAAATATTATCATGACGGCAATCCTGGCGGAGGGCGTTACGGTTATCCGAAATGCAGCTAAAGAGCCGGAAATCGTCGACCTGCAAAACTTTTTAAACAAGATGGGAGCCAGGGTCAAGGGAGCCGGGACCGATACAATCAAAATCGAGGGTGTGCGGCCCGGAGAATTAATCCCCGCCGTGCATACTGTAATCCCCGACCGGATTGAGGCGGGGACGCACATGGTGGCGGCAGCTATTACAGGGGGGGAAGTGACGGTAACCAATGTTATTCCGGAACACCTGGAGCCCTTGATTGCCAAGCTTAGGGAAGCCGGCGTAAGCATAGCCGTAGGAGACGATTATGTCAAAGTGCAGGGGAACGGGCGGGTTAGGGCCGTCGATATCAAAACCATGCACTATCCGGGGTTCCCCACCGACATGCAGCCCCAGATGATGGCGCTTTTAAGCCTGGCAGAGGGCACCAGCGTTGTTACCGAGACCATCTTTGAAAACCGGTTTAAGCATGTGGCCGAACTGCGCAGAATGGGGGCTGACATTAAGGTAGAGGGTCAGTCGGCCATCATCAAGGGGGTTGAGAAGCTCAGCGGGGCCTACCTGGAGGCCAGTGACCTGAGGGCCGGGGCGTCGCTGGTGCTGGCAGCCCTGGCTGCCGAAGACGGTACCGTCCTGGAAAACGTACACCATATCGACCGCGGTTACGAGAGGCTGGAAGTAAAGTATAACTCCCTTGGAGCAAGAATGATTAGAGTTCACAACTAGTGGCTCTTTTTTTAGTTGTTTAATGGACAAGGTAACCGGCTTGCTATAAAAAGAGGAAAACCGCAATAAGCGGATTCCTTTAGGGTTTCTTAATTTAATGCTATTTTATCCTTCCCCGGAAGTTTGCAGGCAGGGCCGGAGTTTTTAGTAAACCGGGGGGATTTGCCGGACCAGCCGTTTTATATTCTCCGGTAAGGTAAATCTATGATATTTGTTTTATTCTAGATGAAGAAAAAACCAAAACCGATGACCAGCAGAATCAGGATCAGGAAAAGGATAAAAGCCCAATTGCTTCCTCCGCAGGAACCCGCTCCGTCAAATGCCCCTCCCGTAGCGCCACTGGCTGTGCCTCCGGCTACACCAAATGCCATTTTAAATTCCTCCTTTTGGGATTACAACTCTCCGGACATTACAGATTTAGACCATAACTCTTCTGGAATTTGCGATGCTTTCAACAATCAGTCAGGTTTTTAAATAAAGCAAAGACCAAATCCGACCACCAGAAGTATGAGAATCAGGAAAAGGATGAAGGCCCAGTTGCCCAATCCGCCTGTCCCAACTCCGCCACAGGTGCCTCCGGTTCCGCCTGTACCGAATGCCATTATAATTCCTCCTTTATGTGTTGATTAATAATAAAAATATTTAGGGAACTCTTTTGTTTTAAATCATGAAAAGGCCGTGGAGCATTATTGGCACGTTAGAAAATGCCTGTCGGCTTTAACATTAATCCCGCCAAATTCCTCCCTTCCGCTGCTTTACAGTATTTTATGATTTAAAACCTCGAGTTGTCACAGAATCAGGTAAAATCTAACAAATTATTTTGTTTAATCTAATAGAAATCTAAAGTCCGGCTCCATCTCTCCTTGCCGTCATCCAGGATCAGACAATATTTTCTTTTAAAGATTTTTATGGACAAGTCTTACTTGGTTGGTATAATTACATATGGGGAAAACTAATTGAGTCGGACCGGAGTGAAATTCTTGACCGGTTACTATAAAAGAGGCAACGGGAAGAAAAAATGGAATGTCTTGGAAAGTATTTTTTTTGTTTTAATAGTCATTGTAAGCGGATATGTCCTGCTGCAGTCGCCAATTTTTGAAGTCCACCGGGTACTGGTGCGGGGCAACGAGTATATAAGCGAGGAGCAAATAATTTCCGCTGCTAATATCGGTATTGGTGAAAACATTTTTAAGGTTGATTTGAATACCGCTAAAGCCAACCTGAAATTAATCTCAATGGTCAAAGAAGTCCGGTTAGACAGGTCGCTTCCATCGTCTGTGGTCATAAATGTGCTGGAACGTAAGCCCCTGGGCCTTTTGCCCGCCCGGGAAGGCTTTATCAAGGTGGATGAAGAAGCTATTTATTTGCAGGAAGCGAAGGCCGGTACCCCAGGACTGCCCGTGTTGACGGGCATCGAATATGAACTGCCCAATCCCGGGCAGGCTGTCCAATCGGAAAGGCTGAGAGATGCCCTGGAGGTAATCACGGGATTGCCTGCTTCAGTTGTGGCCAGTCTTTCGGAGGTCCATACCGGTGAGGATGGTCAAATAATCCTTTACACCCTGGAGGGGATCCAGTGCCGTTTAGGACTGGCCATGGAGATACCGGAAAAAGGGGCTATTCTGGAACAGCTTTTGCAGCAATTAAGCAAACAGAAGGATAAGATTAATTATATTGATCTTTCATGTGCCGGCCAGCCGGTTGTCCTTTACAAAGTTAAATAGCGGGGGCGATGATTTTGAGAAGCTACAAGTGGGCCATTATCCTGGTTGGTTTGGTCCTGGGCATTATGCTGGCCGCACAGTACCGCGTTACCAGGGAGATTCAGGCCAACGAAGTTGTCCAGAGAGCGCAGGAGCTTTCCACACAGATTGAAAAACTAAAAATTGACCGGGATAGCTTCCAAAAACAGGTGGATGAACTGCGTTCTCAATTGGATGAAGTAACTGCAGGTCCCCAGGTCTCCGAAATAAAGGAAGCGCTGGAACATGCCAGAATTGAGGCTGGTGTAAGCGAGGTAAGCGGTCCCGGCGTAGAGGTTACCTTGAACGACAGCAGTGTAGCCCTTAAGCCGGGTCAAAATCCGAACCTTTATGTCCTGCATGATGAAGATATCTTGCGGGTCCTGAACGAGTTGAGGGCGGCCGGCGCGGAAGCTCTCTCCATTAACGGACAGAGACTTTTGGCTACCACCGAAGTTCGCTGTACCGGTCCGACCATTCTCCTGAATAAGAATAAGCGCCTGGCGCCTCCCTATGTGATTACGGCCATCGGCAATCCGGATATCCTGGAGAGTTCGCTTAAAATGAAAGGCGGAGTGGCGGAAACTCTCCAGTTTTGGGGGATCCAGGTCGCGGTTAAAAAATTGCCTGAGGTAATCGTACCGGCCTACAGTGGCGGAATCAGGTTTGAGTATGCCGAGGCAGAGAGTTAGGGGATTAGCTTGTGAATAAGTCAACATATTTATATATAACAATTTTTGCCGTCGTAGTGGGTTCAATGCTGGCCATGCAGTTTCGCACAGCCAGCAGTGATGATCTTCCGGTTCCCTTTGACAGGCTTCAGGAATTAACCATTGAAAAAAAACAGCTGGAAAAAGACGTAAATCAGCTTCAAGAAGAGGCTTCAGACCTGGAAGCAAAGCTGGAGGAGGCCATGATAAGTCACGCCGGGGCTGCTGGAGCGCTGGAAAGTGAGCTGTATAAAATCAAGCTGTATGCCGGACTTCTGCCGGTGGTTGGTCCGGGAGTGGAAGTGACGCTGGATAACCCGTCCGGCGCCGGCTTAAGATACGGTGAGAATGCCGGTTATATTATTAAAGATGAAGATTTGTTAAGAGTATTAAACGACCTGCGGGGCGCCGGAGCGGAGGCTATAGCGGTAAATGGCCAGAGGATTCTGGCCACCAGCGAGGTCCGCCTGGCGGGAAATCATATTAATGTAAACCTCACCCGGCTTTCACCTCCCTACAAGATTATTGCCATCGGCAATCCCGGCACGCTGAAAAGCAGTCTGGAGTTAAAAGGCGGGCTGGCAGAGTACTTGAGCGAGCAAGGGGCGCTTGTGAACGTGGAGACCAAGGAACAAATCCGGGTGCCTGCTTATGACGGTTCCCTGCGTCTGGAATATGCCGGACCAACCCAGAAATAAGCTCCGGTTTTGAAAATTTTACATAAATACTAGATAGACGAAGGTGATGGCTAACAATGTGGTTGGGACTTTGGTTGACTGTTATCGGAATTGCAGCGGGTGTTCTCATCGGGCTCAACATGCCCGTAGTCCTGCCCCATGCTTATGCCAAGTATTTATCCGTGGCGGCCCTGGCGGCCCTGGACTCGGTTTTTGGCGGTTTGCGCGCTGCTATGGAAGAACACTTTGATAACACTATTTTTATTACCGGTTTTTTCAGCAACGCCCTGCTGGCCGCGGGGCTGGCCTTTGTTGGAGAACGTCTTGGAATCGACCTTTATCTGGCTGCAGTGGTGGCCTTTGGTGTCAGGTTATTCCAGAACCTTGCTATTATCCGCCGTCACCTGCTAAAAAAATAAATTTTTAAAAGGGAAATCGCCATTTGCGTGGAATCCTAACAAAACAGCCAAAGTTTGGTCGGGAGGCGCCCTGGTTGGCTAAAGATCTACCCGTTGTATTAATGGGCCTTGATCCTGGTACTTCGAAGAACGCTGTGGTCATTGCCCTTGTTTACAAAGGATCCCTTGAACTGGTAGGAGTGGGAGAATCCCCCAGTGTAGGTATCCATAAGGGTGTAATAGACAATCCTGCTCTCACGGCAAAGTCTGTTAAACAAGCACTGGAAAAAGCTGAAAAGATGGCAGGGATCAGGGTAGGCAGGGTTTCTGTCAGTTATTGCAGTGCAAATATAGAAGTTCTTAATTCCCCGGGCGGCCTGACGCTGACCGGGCAATTAGGCTCCCGCTCCGGGAAAGAACGCCCTGCAGTTGATCCGGCGCTGGCTGCAGTGCCCCCGGGCCGGAGGATCATTAAGCGACTACCGGCACCTTTAACACGAACAGTTCCCGGACTGGAACAGAACTGTGACCGGATTGTAACAGCGCCCTCAGAAGATATTGCAAATTTAATTGAGTGCGCGCGCCTGGCCGGCCTTGCCGTTCAGGAAGTGGTCTACAGCCCCCTGGCCAGTTCATACGCGTTGCTAACGCCTGCTGAAAAAGAATTGGGAACTATTCTGATAGATATTGGGTCGGGGATTACCTCCGTTAGTATTTTCAACAGGGGTTTGCTCAGGGAAACAGCCGTGCTCCCCCTGGGGGGAGAGCACCTGGTCGGTGATCTTGCTATAGGACTTAGCATGTCCCTGACCCGGGCCGTGGAAATACTAAGGGAATATAAGCCCGAAGATGAGGAAGCCCCGGGGGGAAATGATGACGGCGCTGGAAACGGTGTATGTGTTGCTGTAAAAAGCAAGAATACCCGGGATCTGGTTCGTTCTATCATTGAGGCCAGGCTCACGGAGATTTTTACTCTCGCCGGCGAAGTAATCAGGGGTTTTGATTACCCTGGTCTCCTGCCCGGGGGAGTCGTGATCCATGGAGGCGTATCCCAGTTAAGCGGACTATCTTGTGTAGCTGAAAAAATATTGCAGATTCCTGTCCGGATTGGCCAGCTTCAAAACCCGGGGCCTGCTTTGAAACCTGCTTTTGCTAATGCCCTGGGACTTGTTAAATACCGTTTTTCGCGCCTGCCGGGTGAAAAGAAAGTTTCAAGAAACCGCCAGGAACAAAAAGAGGGTTTTGTGGGCAGGGTTTTCAACTGGTTAGAGGATCGAAACAAGAGATGACCTGAGACACCAACCGGCACGCTCATGAAATACTGGATGCGGCGGTTTAGGAAATAATCCAAGCGATAGTAATAATAGAGGGGGACTATAGGCATGCTTGACTTTGAACTCGACCTTGACCAGTTCGCCAATATAAAGGTTATTGGGGTCGGGGGAGGTGGCAATAACGCGGTAAACAGGATGATTCACGCGGGTCTCAAAGGAGTTGAGTTTATCGCGGTAAACACCGACGCCCAGGCGCTTTATTTGGCTCAGTCCAACCACAAAATTCAAATCGGCACCAAACTGACTAAAGGCCTGGGCTCCGGCGGCAACCCCGAAATCGGCCAAAAGGCCGCCGAAGAAAGCCGCGATGAGATCCTGCAGGCCTTGAAGGGTTCTGACATGGTATTTGTTACAGCCGGCATGGGCGGGGGAACAGGCACCGGAGCTGCTCCCATTGTGGCTGAGGTTGCCAAGGAACTGGGAGCCCTGACCGTGGGTGTTGTAACCAAGCCGTTTACATTCGAAGGGCGTAAGAGAGCTGCCCAGGCGGATGCCGGAATTGAGACTCTGAAGGAAAAGGTTGACACACTGATTACCATTCCCAACGACAGGTTATTACAGGTCATTGAAAAGCAAACATCTATTGTTGAGGCTTTCCGGATTGCAGATGATGTGTTGCGCCAGGGTGTTCAGGGCATTTCCGACTTAATTGCCGTACCCGGCCTAATCAACCTTGATTTTGCCGATGTAAAGACCATTATGAAGGAAACTGGTTCCGCTTTGATGGGTATCGGCACCGCAGGCGGGGATAACAGGGCTACGGAGGCCGCCCGGGCATCCATTTCCAGCCCGCTGCTGGAAACCTCCATTGAGGGGGCCAGGGGAGTTTTATTGAATATTACAGGTGGTGCTTCCCTGGGTCTGTTTGAGGTAAACGAGGCGGCGGAGATTATTGCCCAGGCCGCCGATCCTGAGGCCAACATTATTTTTGGAGCGGTTATCGACGAGCGGATGGAAGATGATGTCCGGGTAACCGTTATTGCCACGGGATTTGATCAGAGGGCACCGAAAAAGGGACGAACCGTTGATGAACTGGAAATTAAACCATTGTCTACCCATGATGATCTGGATATTCCGGCTTTTTTGCGCAGACGATAAAAATACACCCCCCTGCCGGACAGGGGTTTTTTGTGAAAGGAGTATAAATAAAACCCGCTCCACCAAAGCTATGAGATATTATAGCGGAAGGGGGACGGTATGTGGCCGGGCGGAAAAAGAACCCTGTTAAGATTGAAATCAGGAAAAATCGCAAGGAAGAATTGAACCGGATCCGGGGAACTCAAAAAGTAATTGACCCGGAGCGGGGTCCCTAAAATAAATAAAATAAATACTTTACGGAAAAGGGGAGGAACAATGACTAAGAATAAAAACCCGCGGCTGACCACGCTTGCAGGTAGCGCCGGGTGAGCAGCGAAGCTGAGTCCTCAGGACCTGGCGCAGGTACTGTGCCGGTTGGCTCCGGTGGAGGACCCGAATTTGCTGGTAGGTTCCTCCACCTGCGACGACGCGGCGGTTTTCCGCCTGAATGATGACACTGCCATTGTCCAGACTGTCGATTATTTTACACCGGTGGTGGACGATCCCTATACCTTTGGGTCCATAACTGCGGCAAATGCTTTGAGCGATATTTACGCGATGGGGGCAAAACCGCTCCTGGCCCTAAATATTATCGGTTTTCCCTGCAAGGAACTGTCCCTGGAAGTGCTGGTGGAAATTCTGCGGGGCGGCGCTGACAAGGTTAAAGAAGCCGGAGCCCTGGTGGTGGGCGGCCACACCATTGAGGATAAAGAGCCTAAATACGGGCTTGCCGTCACCGGCCTGGTACATCCGGACAGGGTGGTTAAAAATGCCGGGGCGCTTCCGGGGGATGCCCTGATTCTAACCAAGCCTTTGGGGAGCGGCATTATAGTTACTGCCGTTAAAGGTGATCTGGCTGACGACCGGACGTACAACAGTGCTGTAAAGCTGATGGAGGCGCTGAACGATCGGGCTTCCCGGGTCATGATTGAAGCCGGGGCGCATGCCTGCACGGACATCACAGGATTCGGATTGCTGGGCCATCTTTACGAAATGGCGGCAGCCGGCAGCGTGGGAGCCCGCATCTATTTGTCACAAATACCCGTCCTGGAACAGGTCCGTGAGCTTGCCTCCATTGGGTTGATCCCGGCTGGAGCTTACCGGAACCTGAACTATCTTGAGGAAAAGCTGCAGTGGAGCAGTTCCATTGATGAAACGGACAAACTGATCCTGGCCGACCCCCAGACTTCGGGGGGGCTCCTGATGGCCGTCCCGGGGGATAAAGCGGCAGCTGTCCTGGAAGCACTGGAAGTTGAAGGTGTAACGGGAGCACAGATTGGTGAAATAATAGATAATGAAAAGCCATTGATAAAAATTGAAGACTGAAACGTTTAAAATAAACCTGTCAACCCCTCCTGATGATAGAATTCAAAACTTCGTCGAAAGGCATTTCCCCAATTTCATCAAGCAACTGGTCCAGTTTGGTCCTTCGTCTTAGCGAGCCTTCCAGGAGAATTTCAATGACCTGATCTTTGTCTACCGCTATCGAACTGACTTCCAGGACGCCTGCCAGGAGCCCCAGGATGACCAGGATTTTTTGGGGTGTAAGTAATGGTAATTTTTTTTTTGACGCTGGTGCAGCCGGCGTCTTTTGTTTTTGGAATGTTTTGTGCGGGATACCCTTTTCCCTGAGTGAACTGGGCTAAGGCCTGTTCGAATAAAGAAAGCAGGTCATTAGAAGGAGACAAGGGATTCCCCCCTTTTTAGGACGAAAAAGCATTCAAAGACCGGTTTTAGGGAAAAATGACCGGCACCCCGGCTCTGCTTGGTGACCCTGCAAGTCCTGTAGCAAAAAGAATGGCAAGACTTGTTGCGATAATCAGTAATAGATCATGTTGAACATTTTCCAGGTCGGGCAATGCAATCACACCTTTTTTCATAGATATTATATTTATATTAATCCGGCTGCCCGTTGGTGTTTATAAAGCAGGTGTTCCGGCAGAAAGGATCCAGGCGACTAAAAAGCAGCCGGCAGCAATATTTTTGAACTGTAACTGTGTTTTTTGCAGTAAAATGTCAGGGAAAAAATAACAGTTGTGTTCAAAACACGACAAATTCTCAAGCCCGGACAATGTATAATAAGGCCAGTGTTGTTATTATTTAACCTATCTGTCATAAAGCAAGAAAGCTTACGATAAAATGGTAATAGAGTTATTATAATATTTTCTGGAAAGTTTGCTCCAGGAGCAGGAGAATAAATCTATGACGGCATTTACCGTCTATCTCGACCAGGTTTTCCTGGGCAACATGGTCATGAATTACATCATCCTATGGGCTGCTGCAAAGATAAGCCGCGTTCCGGTTGGAAAAACCAGGCTTGCCGCAGGAGCAGCGCTGGGAGCCGGCTATGCAGTGGTTGCTTTATTACCCGGCTGCAGCCTTCTCTTAACAATAGGTTTTAAAACTGCCGCTTCCATCATAATCACAGCCGCAACATTCTTTCCTGTTCCACTTCGGAAGTTTATCACCTGTCTTGGTTGTTTTTATTTAACATCTTTTGTGCTGGGCGGGCTGGTGTTCGGAGTCATCTTCTTTTTTCATGCCGGCGTCATAACCAGTCTAAGTGGTGTAGGCGTGATCATCAACCAGCACCTGTGGACGGGTATTCTTCTGGGGCTGGCGGCCTTTTGGGCAGCTGTAAAAGGTTTTAACGCACTTCAAAAGAAGGGATTGCTGGAAAACATTTTTAAAATTCCTGTTTTAATTCGCACAGACAGTAAACAGGTGAAAGTGGATGCGCTTCTCGATACCGGTAATCAGTTAGAAGACCCCATGACCGGACACCCAGTGATCGTTGTTGAATACAGCCTTCTAAAACCTCTTTTGCCTATGCGGTTACACCCTTTTTTTGAAGCAGACGGGGATGCCGACATCTGGGAGATTTTAAGCTCCCTGAGCGGGTGCGGCGCTGCTTCACGCTTTAGTGCCATTCCCTTTCAGTCCCTGGGTAAGACAAAGGGGCTGCTTCTTGGTTACCGTCCCGATGAAATACTGTTGGAACAGCATGGCCGAAAGCCCTGCGCCGTAAAGGCAGTTTTGGCCATTTACCGGAAAAGTCTGTTTCCCGGCGGGTCCTGTCAGGCGCTGTTAGGTCCCAACTTGCTTGATCCGGCCTCGTAGCCTGACCCCACCTGCTCCGGTCCAGGCAACAGGCCAGTCTCCGGTTAAGATTACTTAATTGTGCCGTCGCAGCCAGGCCCCTGCAGGACGGACAGATCTGACAAGATCAAGAGAATGATCCTGTTTTGTTTAATCTGTACCTCTGATTTAGTTCAGGCAGTTATAGTGCCCCAGCGGAGGGAGGACAAGTGTGTGTTTTCTAAGATATTCCGGCGTGCCCGGTGGAGGGGTCGCCTGGCATTGTTGCGCCTGCTGATTTGGTTGGGTTACCGTCCGCGTATTTATTATGTCGGCAGCAGCGAAGCTTTACCCCCGCCTTTGAGTACCGATGAGGAAACCTTTTTAATCGACCGCCTGGAATCCGGGGACGGGGCGGTTAGGAGCATCTTAATTGAAAGAAACCTGCGTTTGGTGGTTTATATCGCCCGGAAATTTGAGAATACAGGGGTGGGAATTGAGGATCTGGTATCCATAGGTACCATCGGGCTGATTAAAGCGGTCAATACCTTTGATCCGGCCAAGAAAATCAAACTGGCTACCTATGCTTCCCGCTGTATTGAGAATGAGATCCTCATGTACCTGCGGCGAAATAACAAGACCCGGGCGGAAGTCTCCTTTGATGAACCGCTGAATATCGACTGGGACGGAAATGAGCTGCTGCTGTCGGATGTCCTGGGTACGGAAAACGATGTCATCTACAAATATATAGAGGACGAGGTGGATAAAAAACTGCTTCACCTGGCGCTGCAAAAGCTCTCCGGCCGGGAACGCAAAATTATGGAACTGCGTTTCGGCCTGAACAACGGAATGGAAAAAACTCAAAAGGAGGTTGCCGACCTTCTGGGAATATCTCAATCTTATATTTCAAGGCTGGAGAAAAGAATAATTAAAAGGTTGAAAAAGGAGATTCACCGCATGGAGTAAAGAAGATTCATTAAATATGTAATCCAAGATACACGCCTGCCTGTCGTCTCGTTGTACTGGAGAGGACGCTTTTTTGTGCCCTTTTTAAGACGTGTATAAATCAATTTGGGCTTGGCAATAATGAAATTGAAAAAGAAAAACAAATACGACGCCGGATAAAAGATGGGGGGCCTTCTATGCTGGTGAACAAGGTGGAGATCTGTGGTGTCAATACATCTAAACTCCCTGTACTGACAGGCAGCCAGATGCGGACCCTGTTTGAGGCCATGCATAAGGGAGATACCTCCGCCCGAACCCAGTTGGTTAACGGCAATCTCAGGCTTGTCCTAAGTGTAATCCAGCGTTTTACAAACAGGGGCGAATATGTAGACGATCTCTTCCAGGTGGGCTGCATCGGCCTGATGAAAGCCATTGACAACTTTGATCTTTCCCAGAATGTTAAGTTCTCCACGTATGCAGTACCCATGATTATCGGAGAAATACGCCGTTATCTCAGGGACAACAACCCCATCCGGGTCAGTCGCTCCCTTCGTGACGTAGCTTATAAAGCCCTGCAGGTGAGAGACGCCCTTGTCAACAAATATTCCCGGGAACCCTCCATTAATGAAATTGCCGGAGAATTAAAAATGCCCAGGGAAGATATAGTTTTCGCCCTGGACGCCATCCAGGAGCCTATTTCCCTGTTCGAACCCATTTACCATGACGGTGGTGATCCCATCTTTGTCATGGACCAGATCAGCGACGAGAAGAATCAGGACCTGAACTGGCTGGAGGGCATCGCCATCCGGGACGCTCTTCGAAAACTGAACGACCGGGAGAAGTTGATTTTAACACTCCGTTTTTACGAGGGGAAAACTCAAATGGAAGTGGCGGAAGAAATCGGCATCTCCCAGGCGCAGGTTTCCAGGCTGGAAAAAGCAGCTCTCAACCACATGCGAAAATATGTGTAAAATATTTGTATGTTTTACAGTGCTTAAGCGGCAATAGTATTGCCGCTTAAAAATTTTGGTTCAGCCGCCGCTCCCCTGCACATATAAATATAGGGGGTGTTTTGTGTGGTGAAGATATCGGACTTGAGGGCGCGGGAAGTTGTCAATGTTGTGGACGGGCGAAGACTTGGCCTGATCAAGGATATAGAAGTTGATATGGAAGAAGGAAAAATTACCGCAATAATTTTGCCCGGTGACGGTGGCGGCAGATTCCTCGGTTTTTTCGCAAAGGACGAGGAAATTGTGGTGCCCTGGGAAAAAATTAGAAAAATTGGGGCGGACGTCATTTTAGTGGAAGTCAGCACTTTTACCGACCCCAGGCACGAGCAACGTATAAAATACTAGTTTGTCAGTGAGCTCATCGACACTGGTTTAACCTTTTCAAGACATACTAAACTATCCGGGCGGTTATAGGGCCGCACCGGTTTTTTTTGTTTTAAAAAAACATTAGCGTTGCACCGAAAATCCAAGTGCAAAATAATGGCAATTGCAGCATCGCAGTATCAAACATATATGGTGTATACAGCCATCTAGGTTTGCCTATCTTAATTAGTTTAGTTCTTTACACTGCCCACGAATGCTTATCTTGTTTGCAAAGGATTCACCCTGGTGTTATAATTAACATTGTAGTTCCAAATCTCTTATCTTTAGCTACCTCTACAGTCAATATATAAAAATCAATATATTATTGGATATACAGGCAGTCAGCAGATCAGCAAGATGTAAAATATATCCACCTGAATAATTAATTGCCGGTAATCCCGGGTGTTTTATTTTTTACTTGCTTTATTTTGCTGGGCCGGGATGATAGATATAGATATCAAATTACGGCCTGCCTGTCGCGTAAGCGCAACAGGCAGGCTTTATATGTAGAGAGGTGTTGCTCGGATGATCGATATTCACAGCCATATCCTGCCTGGTCTGGACGACGGGGCAGCCAGTATGGAAGAATCTATTGCCATGGCCCGCTGCGCTGTCACGGGAGGGATCAAGCAGATGGTGGCCACACCCCACGTGAAATCAAGAACCTATCCCAGCAGGGAATTAATCCTGAGCGTGCTGGCTAAGCTGCAAAAGGAGCTGAAAAAAAATGATATTCCCCTGGTTGTCATGCCCGGAGGGGAATACAATCTGGAACCTGAACTGCCCGGGCGGTTGGCCAGGGGTGAAGTCCTGACCATTAACGACACAGGTCGCTACCTGCTGGTGGAACTGCCTCCGTCGTCTGTTCCCGATTATACGGCCACTGTTTTAAAGGAACTCCAGGTGGAAGGTGTAACACCCGTCATCGCCCATCCGGAGCGGAACTACGTTTTTATGAGTGATTATTCCCGCCTTTACGAACTGGTCGCAGATGGTTCCCTGGTCCAGCTGACAGCCGGCAGCCTGACAGGTTACTATTATACCGAGGTTACTGCCGCTGCCCGGGCTTTTTTGGAGCAGGGCTGGGTTCACTTCATAGCTTCCGACGCGCATAATAGAAGCGGCCAACTGCTTCAGTTCGAGATTGCAGCAAAGGAAATGCTGCAGCTATTCGGTGATGGAGAGCGGCGTCGCCTGCTGGTCAGTAATCCCCAGCGGGCATTGCGGGGCGAATCTATAGAGAACATTAGCCGTTTAAAAGTTTCCGGGGAATAATACAAAGATACTAAAGGCAAGAAGCGTAATTATCATCAGGATATCCCGCTTCTTGGGTAAAATTGAACGCTCTCAGCTAAATACGCACGCAGCGCACATATGGGCGGCATTCAGGGAGTCGTTCCTGCTCTGAGAGTTCTTAGACGGATTTACCGGGCAGATTATAGAAATACCCGGTGTTTTTAGCCAGGACAGGGCTGATCAAGGCCAGCATAAGCACGTATAACGCGGCAAAGGCCGGGAGTTGCGGATTCAAGCCGGCAGTTGCAGCAAGGCCTGCAATTATAATTGAAAACTCGCCTCTGGTCATAATTGTGAAGGCAACATTGGTTGCTCTTCTTTTTTTATACCCCGCTAGCCAGGAAGCAATAAACCCGTTGATAATGTTGCCGATAACTGTAATCAGAACAGCAGTGCCGGATATGACCACCACATCCGAAAAGTTCTGTAATCTATAGCCGTGCCGAAGGAGAAAAAGAATACTGCTCCGAACAGGTCCCGCAATAGGTGTGATTTTGAAGAGTTTGCCAGGAAAGCCGCTTATTCGCTTGCTGACGACGATCAAGGATAAAATAAAGCGAAATTCCTGTCAAGAATACCTGAGGAATATTCTGCCGCTATCTTGTTTGTACTCACCCTTAAAACAGAGAAGGCATAAGATAAAAAAAATGTGTCTATGACAATTGAAAGGAGGAGGAGAATGGCCACCTATACTGTGCAGACAGGAGACACCTTGTTCTCAATAGCAAGCAGATTCGGCACTACAGTTGAAGCATTGGTGGAGGCTAATAATATTACAAACCCGGATCTCATCAGAGTGGGGCAGGTACTTACCATTCCGGAAACTGGAGCTGGCGGGGGGACAGTAGAGCCGGGTGATAGTGTTGGCGGAGTTAATCAGACCAGGCAGGTCAGGGGGTTGTTATACCGTATTTCCACAGACAGGAGTACTTACCGGCAGGGTGAACCGGTTCGTATTACCTTTTCCAAAACAAATGTCAGCAACCGGACCATCGTCCTCCGCTACCGGACCGCTCAGCGGTTTGAGCTTGTAGCAAGGCGCTTGCCGGGTTTGAGGGAAGTCTGGCGCTGGTCTGCGGGCCGGTTCTTCGCCCAGGTGACAGGGACTGTTACCTTGAGGCCGGGGCAGAGCCAGGTGTTCCGTGAAACCTGGAACCAGAGAAACAACCAGGGGGTGCAGGTTGTTGCGGGCAACTTCGTAATCGAAGGGACTAACCTGGCCCAGGGCTTTGAAGGTGAGTCCATTGCTACAAGGATTAGTATTAGTGCAGTTAGACCTACGCCCACACCCAGACCTACGCCCACACCCAGACCTACGCCCACACCCAGACCTACACCCACGCCCAGACCTACACCCACGCCCTGCCCGCCTGGAAACGTCCTGACCAACCCGGGATTCGAAAGATGGCCCAACCCCTCAGTGCCTCCTACCGGCTGGACGGGCAGCAACCTGGCCCGCAGTTTACTGTCCGTAACAGGTGCCTATGCTGCGGAGATGGGCGCCAGACCCGGTTCCAGGGCTGTGTTGTCCCAGAGAGTTGATATTGAAGCGGGCAGGATTTACGAGTTGAACTGGAGTGCAAGGGAGCGGGTCCGTCCTGGAGTTGCCAGGTTCACGCTCTTTGTGGAGATCTTTTATTATGACAGGAACAATAATTTTGTGGGCAGAACCGAGCCTCGCTACTCCCAGGATAGTGTGCCCAACGACCGCTATCAGCGGTACAGCCTGTCCACGGGGCGTGTTCCTGCGGGCGCAAGAATTGCCGATGTCCGTTTTACCTTTGAACCGGCTGCTGCCAACACCAGTTCTGTGTTAATAGATAATGTTGAGCTGCGCTGTCGTTTTTAATATTTCAGCGGGTTTGCCGGACCGGTTTGTTGTCCCTGACGGGACGGGAATGTTGGACTGAATGCAGTTTTAATGGTTTTACGCAAGAAGGGAGGCAGTAAATTTGCCTCCCTTCATAAGTTAAATATTAGAGAAGCTTCGGCAAAATAGCCTTAACCGGTGCTGTTGAGGCGCAGTAGAGGGAGCATAACTGAAGCATATTTTCACGCAGATGCTCTTACCCTGACTCGTCGACACAGGGATACAAGAAGGTGAGAACTGTCGTAAGTCATTCCCCTGGCGGGAAAAAAGCCAGGGGTGGCTCTGTTCTAATGACCGCAACTCCCGCAATTATTGGAACTGCAGGACCCGCAACCGGAGCCGGCGCCCTTCCCACTACCTGTGCCGCAGGCCTTGAAGGCTGACATAACCCGCGCAGGAGCTTGTTTGCCGCATTCAGGACACTTCAAATCTGCTCCGGTTTCGCCAACGGGGCAGAGTTTCTCAAAACGTTTGCCACACCCGTCACACCGGAATTCGTAAATGGGCACTGGAAGATGCACTCCTTCCTTTTAGTTCTGTCATTTATTCTAATGAGCGGTAATTGACACTCTTTAGATTAATCGTGACAAACATCAATGTCAAGGCCGGTGAGGCTTTTTGTTGTAAAAAAAAAGGATTTCCGGACGCCGGTGAGTAATTACATCTGTTTAAACAACAAAAAGGAGGAGATTAGGCAGATTCAGTTTTTAGTTAAACAATAAACAAGGAGGAAATTATGCGGATTCAGTTTTTAGGGGCTGCCGGCACAGTGACAGGTTCATGTTTTCTCCTGGATACCTCTCAATCAAGGATCTTGATTGATTGCGGAATGTTTCAGGGCTCCAAAGAAGTCCGGGAACGGAATTACAGCAGCTTTTACGTACCGCCTCGCAGCATTCAATATGTTTTGCTTACCCATGCCCACATTGACCACAGCGGTCTGATACCGAAACTTGTTAAACACGGTTTTAAAGGAAAAATTTATGCCACTCCTGCAACCATAGAACTATGCGAGGTACTCCTTCCCGACAGCGGCTACATTCAGGAAATGGAGGTTGAACGTAAAAACCGCAAGAACCGCCGGGCTGGACGGCCGATGATTGAACCGGTTTACAACGTTGATGAGGCCTACAAGAGCCTTCCTTTTTTTCAACCTGCCGGGTATAATCAGATAATCCGGATTTCCCCCGATGTCCGGGTACGTTTTGTGGATGCGGGACATATACTTGGTTCGGCCATGATCGAGGTCTGGGTACAGGAGGGTTCTTCGGAAATAAAACTCGTCTTTTCCGGGGATATTGGAAATCATAATCGTCCTATTGTTAATGACCCTTCAACAATTGCGGAAGCAGACTACGTCATTATGGAATCTACTTACGGCAACCGTCTGCACCAGCAGCATTGCGATAAAGAAATCGAATTATTGCACGAGATAATCTGGGATACTTATAAAAAAGGAGGCAACCTGATTATTCCCGCCTTTGCGGTGGAGCGGACCCAGGACCTGCTTTACCACCTGATTTTATTAATGGAAGAACAAAGGATGCCCCCCATGCAGGTTTATATCGACAGTCCCCTGGCCACGGCTGCAACCAACGTTTTTCAAAGGCACCGCGATTGCTATGACCAGGAAGCCAGAGAGCTTGTTCAAAGGGGGGGGTGTCCCGTCATCCATCCGTCCCTGAAGTTTACGCTTTCGGCGGAGGAGTCAAAATCCTTGAACCAGATCAGCGGGGCCATTATTATCTCCGCCAGCGGCATGTGCGAGGCCGGACGGATCAGGCATCATCTTAAATACAATCTCTGGCGGCCGGAAAGCACAGTGCTGTTTATCGGCTACCAGGCTGAAGGCACCCTGGGGCGGCTAATCCTGGACGGGCAAAAGAGCGTGCGCATATTTGGTGACGAAATAACTGTCAAGGCTGATATTCGAAATATTGAATGCTACTCTTCCCATGCCGACCAGGCGGGGCTTTTGAGTTGGATAAAAAAATTTTCCAGCCCTCCCCGGGAGGTTTTCCTGGTTCACGGTGAGCCTGACGCCTCAGAATCCCTGGCAGACCTGATCCGGGTGGAAACTGGCCAAAAAGTTACAATTCCGGCCTGGCAGCAGATTGTGGAACTGGACCCGCTCGCTACTGAACCCGATGCTGCCGTCAAACAGGCCTACCGTTCGCTGAGCGGTAAAATCGGCAATCTCCTTTCCGCCGGGGTCAATCCTTTGCACCGGGAGGAAATACTCAACCGCCTGGCTGAACTGGAAGCTTTCATTGAGGAAAGGACGGTTAAAACCTCCGGAGTTTGAAGAAAGGGTTTCAAAATGCAATCACTTACTTTTAAGGGCGGCCTGCAATTTTATATATTTCCCCACTTTGAGAATTCCGGCAAGGTTATTCACGGTTTTACAACCCGTAACGGCGGTGTTAGCCGAGCGCCCTATAGCTCTTTAAATACTGCCTTTCACGTTGGGGATGACGAGGCTGACGTCCGGACCAACCGTCAGATGGCCTGTGCAGCCCTCGGACTCAACCCCGCGGATTTAGTTGCCGGCAGGCAGGTTCATGGGGACCGGATTGAAGTGGTCGGCCTGGAAGACAGGGGTAGAGGCGCAATCTCCGACAACAGTTCCCTTCCCGGCACGGACGCACTGGTAACTGGAATTACTGGGGTCCCCCTGTCCAGCTACTATGCTGATTGTGTGCCGGTTTTCCTGCTCGATCCCGTTAAAGGAGTCATTGCCATCGCCCATGCCGGATGGAAGGGCACAGCCTTAAGAATCGCAGAAAAAACCCTGAAAAAGATGAGGGATTCTTTCGGCGTTGCTCCGCGGGATTGCCTGGCCGGGATCGGTCCCTCTGTGGGACCCTGCTGTTACGAGGTGGATGAAAGGGTTATAAGCCCTTTTCAAAAGAGTTTTCCGGGAATCCGGGATTTGGCTGTTCCAACTCCGTCCGGCCGGTGGCGGCTGAATTTGTGGGAAGCAAACCGCCGTACCCTTCTGGATGCCGGTCTCAAGGCTGAAAACATTGTCTCTTCCCGGATCTGCACCTCCTGCCACCAGCAACATTTTTATTCCTACAGGGCTCAAGGGGGAAATACAGGCCGGATGACGGCTTTGATTATGTTAAAATAAGTTTAACAGGCAGGCTTAAAAGGATCTGTTTATTTTAGGCAATCACTTTTAGGGTAACAAAAGAGATAGAGTCCGAGGAAATTCGAAAGGTGATGGGGATGCCAAAAATACTGGTGGTGGACGATGAGAAAAATATTCTGGAACTGGTCCGCTTTAATCTGGAACGGGAAGGATATGAGGTATTAACTTCCCTGGACGGCGCCCGGGGTCTCGAATTGGCCCGCAGCGAAAATCCGGATTTAATTGTGCTTGATGTGATGCTCCCTGAGATTAGCGGCCTGGAGGTTTGCCGGGAACTGCACCTGGATCCCGCAACAAAGAAGATACCCATTATTATGCTCAGCGCCAGAGCCGATGAACTGGACCGGGTCCTGGGATTGGAAATGGGTGCCGATGATTACGTGACCAAGCCTTTCAGTCCCCGGGAGTTGGTGGCCAGGATTAAAGCAAGGCTGAGGCGGTCACGCAGGGGAGCAACAGGAGCTGAAGAAGCTTCGGAATCGCGTCTTGATTACGGGCGGATGGTCATAGACGAGGACCGGTTCGCTGTTTATGTAGATGGCGAAAAGCAGGAATTTACACCCAAAGAATTTGAACTGATCCGCTTCCTGGCCAGGCACCCCGGCAAGGTATTTTCCAGGGATCAGCTATTAGAGCAGGTTTGGGGTTATGATTATGCCGGGGATTCCCGTACTGTAGACGTTCATATCCGGCATATCCGGCATAAACTGGAAAATCTACCGGAAGGAGAACAGGTCATAGAAACTGTGCGAGGGGTAGGTTATCGCTTTAAGGAGGGCTGGCGTTGCTAATCAAACTGGGTACTTTCTGGAGATTTGGCTGGAGGCCGATTGCCAGCTACTTTTTTCTCTTTCTGGTGTTTTTTGCCTTGACGCAGCTTACTTCCGATGAAAGGGTAAGTCTCTGGGGGGCGGCGGCTACTGCCTTTATCTGTTCCGCTATCCTTGCTTTGATTATGTATAAGCGTTTAATCAATCCCCTGGGTGAAATGGCTGAAATCGCCCAGGAGATGGCCAGGGGAAATCTGGATCAGGAGATCCGGAATTTCGCCCAGGACGAAATAGGCGACCTGGCCCGTTCCATAAACTATATGGCGAGGCAGCTGAAGAGCAATATTGAAAGTGTTATTTCGGAAAAAAACCGGATTCAGGCCATTTTGTCCAGTATAGCCGACGGTGTGATCGCCGTGGACAACTGGGGGAGGGTTATTCTGATTAACCCTGTGGTGGAAGAATTGTTTGGTATAGACATGGCCTATAGTAAAGGAAAAAACATCCTTAGGGTGATTCGCAATTATGAACTGGAAAAAATGCTGAGCAAGGCTCTGGAAACCGGATGTCCTGTAGAAAAGCAAATTGAAATTTTAACGCCGGAGCCGCTGGTTTTCCGTGTCCATGTGACCCCCTTAAAGAATATCGGGGTGGAACACGGGGGGGCTGTGGCTGTACTCAAGGACGTCACAGAAAGAAAAAGAGTGGAAGAGATGCGCAGCGATTTTGTTGCCAATGTTTCCCATGAGCTGAGAACACCCCTGACTTCCATCCGGGGTTTTGCGGAGACGCTGCTGGACGGGGCCATTGATGAACCGAAACTGGCCAGGCAGTTCTTGGAGATTATGAACACAGAAACCGAGCGTCTGTCAAGGTTAATCGATGAACTACTAAACCTTTCCAAGATTGAAGACCGTAAGACCGTACCGAGCCTGCAGCTGTTAAAAATTGAAGATTTAATCCAGAGGACGGTTGCCATCCTGAAATCCCGGGCTCAGGAAAAAAATATTGAGATAAGTATTAGTTTGCCTGATAATCTTCCTCAGGTTCCTGGTGATCCCGATATGCTGAGCCAGGTTTTAATCAACCTCATCGATAATTCGGTCAGCTATACCCAGCCGGGAGGTAAAATTCAGATCCACGCTGCAGCCTGGGAAGATGAATTAAAGGTGGATGTGCAGGACAACGGTATCGGTATACCGCCGGAAAGCCTCTCCCGGGTTTTTGAAAGGTTCTACAGGGTGGATAAGGCGCGCTCCCGGGAGCAGGGGGGTACCGGCCTGGGACTTTCCATCGTCAAACATATAATTGATGCCCACCATGGAAGTGTTCAGGTAGAAAGCAAGGTCGGTGTGGGCAGCACGTTTTCCTTTGTTCTGCCTTTACACAAAACGGGCAGCAGCAAAACACTTCAGTATATGTTGTAATTTTCAAAAGGTCTTAAAAACTTGGATTTTTTTAAATTGAGCGCAGGCCATGATCACGCAGGAATTAGCTTTCCGGCCGTCGAAATAAGATTCTACATTTGAAGTTAATATTTGGGGGAGTGAATGAGAAAAGAAACCACTATTCCCATTTCGAGAAGGAGAAAACGCAGAACTCCTGACTCCTGCCTGCCTTACCTTGCTCTGGCGGTCCTGTTAATCTGCGGGGCCTTTATTGCCTGGGGACGCCTTGCTGTATTATTATCTGGAGTACAGTTTCTTACCCAGCAGGAGATTTGCCAGACCGTCCTGCTGGAGGGCATCCTCGTTAAGGAAGAAATAGTAATCCGGTCCCCGGTCACAGGAAAAGTTCATTTTAAGGCAACTGATGGAAACCGTCTCGAAATGGGGGCGCCGGCAGCAGAAGTGGTGGCTGTGGAGGGCGGTGGGGCTTCGTATAGATTGATTACACCTTCTGCGGGTATGTTTTGTATCCACCTGGACGGTCTTGAGAATGTTCTTTCTCCTGCTAATCTTGATGTATTGGATTTTTCCAGCCTTGATAGAATAAGTCGCAAGCAAGTATTAGAAGGAGAGCGAGTGGAAAAGGGGCAGCCTGTATTTAAATTAATTGATAATCTTTCTGCCACATATTTATACACGGAGACTTCAAAGACGGACTTTCCGGTT
>Ga0209723_1001714_pt1 | contig 32713 bp, 21 predicted proteins | sample BiotimSIPDNA_2_FD_185750 | JGI IMG/M metagenome (GOLD analysis project Ga0209723, IMG submission 185750) | Anaerobic biogas reactor microbial communites from Washington, USA - Biogas_R2 time_0 SIP DNA (SPAdes) (version 2) | ecosystem: Engineered > Bioreactor > Anaerobic > Unclassified | place... | reverse complement strand
GGGGATCGAGAACAAACTCCATTACGTTCGCGATGTTACCCTCGCCGAAGACGCCTCGCAGGTGCGCACGGGACACGCGCCGCAGGTCATGGCGGCCTGCCGCAACTTCGCCATCGGACTTCTCCACGCTTTCGGGGCCCCCAACATCGCCGCCGCTCTCCGACGCAACGCCGCCCGACCTTCGACCGTCCTCCGATGGATCAACTCGCCCATCACTCAACGAAAATGAAAAGACCCTGACATCGTTCAATCACGGTTGACGCATGACGAACACGTCCTCCAACCGTTCGGGTGGGTCGACCGTGAGCGCCGTGATGCGCCCGTCCCGCACACTCGCCTGGACGGTAGTCTGGCGCGGCGCATGGAGCTTGAAGTCGGCGTTCCAGCCCTCGGGCCATGCGGGGAGGAGGTAGATGGAGTCCCCATCGACCTGCATCAGGAGCGACTGCACGGCCTTCAGCAGGACGCCACCGTGGTCTTGATCGGGGATCCAGTCGTAGTTGGGTCCCCAGAAGGCCGGGAAGCGCGAGCCCTCGTGCCACGAACGGGCCCGCTGAACCACCGTCTCACGCGCCTCCTCGGCAAGCCCGAGGTAGGCCATGAAGATGTCGTCCTGGCGCCAGCCTGAGGAGCCCCGATCCCACGCGTGGCGCAGGGCGCTGATGCCCCATTCGAGATTCGGCCTGCCGACGGCCACGAGCCGGAAGGGGTAGACGGCGTACAGTTCGGGGTTCTCGATGTTCCCCTTGTTGGCATACTCGCGACCAGGAGCGAGGGCGGGGCCGTCCGGGGTGTCTCTCAGCGGCAGGTCGGGCAGCTTGGCACGGAAGGCGCGCCAGAAGGGCCGGTCGACGTCTCGCAGCACGCTCTCGGGAAGCGCCAGGATGCGCTCGGACATGGCAATGAGCCCCGCCAGCTCGGGCATCGGATCGGTGACCTCCCACCAGGTCTCCGCCGCCTGAGCGGGGTGCATCACCAGCTTGCCTTCCGGGCCCACGGGATAGTAGTTCCCGAAGAACTCGGCGATGGCGCGGGCGACCGGCAGCGTCTTGTCCCGCGTGAACGCCTCGTCGCCCGTATAGGCGGCGTAGTCGAGCATCAAGTCCACCAGTTCGGGGCCGCACACCCACTCCCACTTGTGGTAACCGCTGGTCTGAAGCTTGTCCTCGCGCTCGCTCGCCGGCGCATCATGCCCGTAGGTATCGGGGAACACGGCGCCCCACGAGTGGATGCACTCGGGGAAGTAGGCGCCCCGGAACCCGAAGTACCGCTGCACCCGGTACTCACACAGGGGGAAGACTTCATCCACGTACATTCGGAACAGGGGCTGCATCAAGTCGAAGTCACCCGAGGCGCACATGCTGATGTAGGGCAGGCGGGTGTTCTGCCACCAGTACCCTGGGCCCCAGCGACGGTAGTCGGCATCACCCACTGCGCCCTCACTCGGCACGGTGAAGATCGATCCGTTGAACTTGATGGGATAGTCGCCCCGGCCCGCGCATGCGTTCATGTAACGCTGGAGGGTGTAGCCTCTCGTGACGACCGCGGCATCGGGCGCGCTGTCCCCTTGGCCGGCAGCCACCAGCACGCCGTTCTGGTAGAGGCGGGGACCGTCGGCAGTGACGGCGGCGACGACATGGCTCCACTCATCCGAGGGCAGGGGACGGTCAGCGCGGAGGGTCACCGGTCCCACGATCAGCCGCAGCCGGTCGCCGGGGTGGGTGTCGAGCAGCAGGCCGTCATCGACCCCCGGCGTCACCTTGTCCACGATTCGGCCCACCATCCCTGCGCCCTGCGGCCGGATCCATGCCTCCACCGTGAGCTGGGGAAGCCTGTCCCACTGGGCGGAATCCGGCAGTTCCAGCGGCTGCTGAGGAAACCCGCAGTACACCGCCCGCAGGTCGGTCGGCGGCGGAAGGGTGTGGTCCCGGCCCAGTAACGAGGTGATCTCCTCCGGCCCCAAGGCCCCCCCATAGACGGCGACTCGGCCCATCTCGCCGCGGAAAACGTTGCCGCCGTGCTGGTCTATACCGACTCGGACCAGGTGGTCGTTGTGCGGCAGAGCGGCCCGCGCGGTGGGCTCCGCCTCCTGGATGAACACCCAGCTGCGATCCCAGAACTCGCGCCACCACCCCTCATGAGCCCGGGTGCGCTCCGCCAGCGGCGCTCTCTCGGTGCTCTCGATGACGCGGCCCATCGCCCGCATCCAGTCGGCGGGATCCGACGGGTGGCGCGCGATGCAGAAGACCCGCAGGCTCTGCTGCTCCCCCGCCTCAGTGACGAGAGTGGTGGCGTCGACGCGGTGGCCACCATCGGCGAGCACCACGGCCCCGAAGGTTCGGTCGACCAAGGGGTCCACGAAGCCCTGGTACCCATCCAGGTCCTGGAAACGCATCGTCTCCTCGGGGCCGAAGGACTCGTCATTGTGCCGGTACCAGCCGATCCGATCGTCCGGCCCCTCCAGCAGGATGTCGGGCTCAACCACCGACTGGAGTGGCGAGTAGGGGTCGCTCACGCGGGAATCCTCCGCGGGCGTGTAGGGCTCCATTCGCCAGGACTCGATGTGCGCCGTCGCCTTCAGGGGCCGCTCGCTCTGAGTGGTGACATGGATGACGGGATGGTTCGCGTCTACCCACAGTCGCAACTCAGTGGGATTGTCCCCGTCGATCCGGACCACCATCGCGCCGTGCCGCAGATCCAGCTCCTGGCGGAAAGCCGCGCCGCGAACGAGGGGCTGAGGCGAGAGAGAGATCCGCACCTTGCACACCTTGAGCAGGTGGCCGCCCTCACTCCAGCTATCGATCCGTCCGATGTAGAAGTGAAGGTCCCCCGAGAGGTCAACCCAGGCGTTGACCCCGATCTCACCGTTGCCGAGGGGCATGGAGCCGTTGTGGTCGAGGCTCGGCGAGCTCCAGACCACATTGACGGAATCGAGCGCCGCCGGCGCATCGCCGAGCGCCGGCCCTCCGACGGCCAGGGTGGCGAGGGCGAGCACGGGAAGTGCGCGGGTGTTCGAGCGCGGGTGAAGCATCCTTGTCCTCCATCCCGCTCCCAGCAGGGCCAAAGTCGCTTCCATCTCCACCATCCTGGCCCCTGCCCCCGACCCGAGAACTCCGCCCCGTCGCAGGGGCCAGCGCACTGAGTCGGGAAGGAGGCGGAGCCGAAGGGGTCGGGACGCCGCATTGGAGAGGGATACCTCATGAAGAACGGAAGCGCACGCGCCGGCCTGTCTCTCCTCATCGCGCTGCTCGTCTCACTGGTCGCCAGCGTGGCCGTAGCGTCACCCATCGAGGACCTCGCCGCGGGCTTCGAAGCTCCGCCCGACGCCGCGCGGCCGTGGGTTTACTGGTTCTGGCTCAACGGGAACATCACCGCCGAGGGGATCACGGCGGACCTGGAGGCCATGGCCAGGCAGGGGATCGGCGGTGTCCTCATCATGGAGGTCGATCAGGGGGCGCCCCTGGGGCCCGTAGCCTTCGCCAGCCCCGAGTGGCGGAAGCTATTCGCCCACGTTGTGCGCGAGGCGCATCGCCTCGGCCTCGAAGTCAACATGAACAACGACGCGGGCTGGTGCGGCAGCGGCGGTCCGTGGGTCAGGCCCGAGCATGCCATGCAGCGCGTTGTGTGGACAGAGACGCCTGTATCCGGCGGCGCGGCCGTCGAGATGACTGTGCCACAACCTGCCGCAGTTGCGGGGTACTACCGAGACATCGCCGTCTTCGCCGTGCCCGCCGTGGGTGAGTACCGGATCGAGGATGTCGCAGGCAAGTCCGCCGTGGTGCGGCGGGACCTGGGCCTCCCCGCCACCTACCCCGACGCTCCGCCGGACAGCGTCATCCCCCGCTCGTCCATCATCAACGTCACGGAGCAGATGGATGCTGAAGGCAATCTGACGTGGCAAGCGCCGGCGGGGGACTGGGTGATCCTGCGCATGGGCCATACTCCCACCGGCTCCATGAACGCCCCCGCCCACGATTCGGGCCGTGGCCTGGAGTGCGACAAGCTCAGCAAGGAGGCCGTCGAGGCCCACTTCCAGGCCTTCATAGGCAACCTCATTCGCGACTCCCTGCCCCTCGCGGGCCATACCCTGGTGGCAACGCACATCGACAGCTGGGAGACCGGGTCCCAGAACTGGACCCCGCGCTTCCGGCAGGAGTTCCTCCGGCTGCGCGGATACGACCCCCTCCCGTATCTGCCCGTATTCACAGGCCGAGTGGTCGGGAGCCTGGAGGTCTCCGAGCGCTTCCTCTGGGATGTGCGCCTTACGGTCTCCCAGCTGCTTCTCGACAACTATGCCGGCCACATGGGGGATCTCGCCCGCGAGCGAGGCTTGCGCCTGAGCATCGAGGCCTACGGCGATACGACGGTCGACAACATCTCCTACGCGGGCCGGGCCGATGAGCCTATGGCCGAGTTCTGGTCGTGGCCCGCCTATGGCGCGTCAGGCACCCTCAACGAGATGGCATCCGGCGCTCATGTCTACGGCAAGCCCATCGTGGGGGCGGAGGCCTTCACGGCGGGAGATGGGGAGAAGTGGCTCTACCATCCCGGATCGATCAAGGCGATGGGCGACTGGGCCTTCGCCCTGGGCATCAACCGGTTCGTCTTCCACCGCTACGCACTTCAGCCATGGACCGACCGGCGGCCGGGGATGTCCATGGGTCCGTGGGGCCTGCATTACGAGCGGCCCCAGACCTGGTGGGAGGAGTCCGGCGCGTGGCACCAGTACCTCTCCCGATGCCAATACCTTCTGCAGCAGGGGCTGCCCGTCGTCGACTTCCTGTACCTCGCGCCCGAGGGAGCGCCGCGGTCCTTCGCTCCACCCCCCTCGGCCCTCGCGGGCGGCTACAAGGCTGATGTCTGCTCCCCGGAGGCGCTCCTCACCCGTGCCTCCGCGCGCGACGGGCGAATCGTGTTCCCCGACGGCATGAGTTACCGCGCCCTCGTACTGCCCGGAGCCGAGGCGATGAGCCCCCGGCTGCTCGCGAAGATCGCCGAGCTTGTCCACGGTGGAGCTACCGTCTTCGGGGCGCCCCCCAGGGCCGCCACCGGCCTCTCGGGCTGGCCCCTGAGTGACCAGCGGGTGCGAGCAAGGGCCAAGGAGCTATGGAACTCCGGTCAGGTGCTCGAGGTCGAGTCCCCGCAGGAGTGGCTCGCCGAGTCGGGCATCCCCGAGGACCTCGCCGCCGATCGCACCCTGAACTGGACGCACCGGCGCATCGATGACAGCGAGGTCTATTTCGTGGCCAACGGCCTCCCCCACGCCGTCTTCACGACCTGCACCTTCCGAGTTGCGGGCCGTCAACCATGGCTGTGGCATCCCGAGAGCGGCCAGCGAGAGGCCTCGGCGGCCTTCATCGACGATGGCGGTGTGACGAGGCTGCCGCTCCATCTTGAGCCCTCCGACTCCGTGTTCGTCGTCTTCCCGCCCCACGCGTCGGCGGTGGACCCCGTGGTGCGGGTCGCGGGGCGCGAGCCTATCTGGCCCGCCCAGCGTGAGGACGCCCGGATCGCGGTGCTCGAGGCCACCTGGGGGCCCGAGGGCGACGCGAGCCGGACAAAGGACGTGGCCGATCAGGTCCAGCGGGTAGTCGACTCGCGAGGCCCCTCCTTCATTGTCGCCGAGCTGGCCTCCGAGGGAGACCCGGCCTACATGGTCGTGAAGACGCTCAAGGTGCGCTATCGCGTGGGCGGCATGGTCTACACCGCTTCGGCGACAGATCCTGAGCGTATCACCTTCCGACTGCCGGGCGATGGCCGCCCGCCCATCGAGCTTCACGTCGATAGCGCGGGAAGGGTCGTGGCGGACATCCGTGCGACGGGCGAGTACACGGCCGTCACCGCGAGCGGACGGATCCTCCGATTCACGGGCCACGGCCCCGTCGCTCGGCCGGTGGGCGGTCCCTGGGAGGTGCGCTTCACACCCGGCTGGGGTGCCCCGGAGCGCATCGTGCTCCCGCGGCTCCAGTCCTGGAGCGAGCACCAGGACGCCGGCATTCGGCACTTCTCCGGGACGGGCGCCTACCGTGGCGGCTTCCGACTGCCTCAGAGCGCCCTGGTGGCGGGCAAGCGGCTCGAGCTTGACCTGGGTAGGGTCGAGGTCATGGCTCGGGTGCGGCTCAATGGCCGCGACCTGGGTATGCTCTGGGTGGCTCCCTACCGCATCGATATCACCGATGCGGCGCGCGTGGGACTCAACACCCTGGAGATCGAGGTGACCAACCTCTGGCCGAACCGGATGATCGGCGACGAGGAGCTCCCCGAGGATAGCGACCGCAACGACAACGGCACTCTGCGGTCCTGGCCCGACTGGCTGCAGGGAGCCGAGGGCAGCCCCACAGGCCGATACACCTTCACGTCGTGGCGTCTCTGGCGGAAGGGCGATGCCCTGCTGGAGTCGGGCCTCCTCGGCCCGGTGCGCGTCGTCGAGTGGACGGTGAGCGAGGCGCGCGGCTAGGTTCCAGCCCCCGACGATGGAATCGGATATATTGTGCCGGCAGAATGGTTCCGGTATGCTCTCAGCCTGTCGGAACCCTCTTGCCGGAAACCGATGCCGCATCCTCGGCGTCGGCTCTCCTCCTCCGCCGAACGAGAAGAGGACCGTACGCGCAGCGCCGCACGGGGGCCGACCAGTCCATCAGAGGGAGCTACCGCAGGATGCCATCCCAGTTCGTGCAGGACATCATGGGCGTCGTCACCTTCCGCAACCCCGGCGAGCCGGAGTTCCACCAGGCGGTGCAGGAAGTCGTGGAATCCATCGCGCCCATCGTCGTCAAACACCCCGAGTTCATGAAGATGCGCATCGTGGAGCGGATCGTCGAGCCGGAGCGACAGCTCATGTTCCGTGTCCCCTGGGTGGACGATGCCGGTGAGGTACAGGTGACCCGAGGCTACCGGGTGCAGTTCAACAGCGCCATCGGGCCCTACAAGGGCGGCCTGCGCTTCCACCCCTCGGTCTACCTCGGGATCATCAAGTTCCTCGGCTTCGAGCAGGTCTTCAAGAACGCTCTGACTACCATGCCCATCGGTGGCGGCAAGGGCGGAAGCGACTTCGATCCCAAGGGCAAGAGCGATAACGAGGTCATGCGGTTCTGCCAGTCCTTTATGACCGAGCTCTACCGGCACGTTGGCGCCGACGTTGATGTGCCGGCGGGCGACATCGGGGTCGGTGGACGCGAGATCGGCTACCTCTTCGGCCAGTACAAACGGCTCACCACCCAGTTCACCGGCGTGCTGACCGGCAAGGGCATCGCCTGGGGTGGCTCCCTGGCGCGTACCGAGGCCACGGGCTACGGGCTCATCTACTTCGTGACTCGCATGCTGAAGTCGCGCCAAGTGGACTGGGACGGCCTCCGCGTTGTCGTGTCGGGCTCGGGGAATGTCGCCATCTACGCCGCCCAGAAGGCCATCGACATGGGTGCGCACGTGATCGCTATGTCCGATAGCTGTGGTTACATCTACGATCCCGATGGCATCAAGGTAAACACCGTTCGCGTCATCAAGGAGGGCGAGCGCGGCCGTATCCGAGAGTACATCGACAACCACCCATCGGCCGAGTACCACGATGGCTGCCAAGGCGTGTGGACGATCCCCTGCGATGTGGCTCTACCCTGCGCGACCCAGAACGAGATCGACGCGGCCGCGGCCCAGACACTGGTGCGGAACGGCTGCTTCGCCGTCGGTGAGGGCGCCAACATGCCGAGCACTAACGAAGCCATCAGCATCTTCCGGGACGCCGGCATCGCCTTCGGTCCCGCCAAGGCCGCGAACGCGGGCGGCGTGGCGACGAGCGCCTTGGAGATGGCTCAGAACTCCATGCGCACCGCGTGGACCTTCGAGGAGGTCGACCGCAAGCTCATGGGCATCATGGATGACATCTACGATCAGTGCATCGAGGCCGCCGAGGCTTACGGCCGTCCGGGCGACCTGATCGTAGGCGCCAACGCGGCGAGCTTCATAAAGGTCGCTCGCGCCATGATCGATCAGGGGCTCGTCTAGGTATCAGCGATCGAGCCGGGTAGCCCAACCCGCTGGGCTACCCGGCCGTCCCCCGCGCGTACTCCTCGGAGACCTCCACCAGGGTCATGAAGCCACGGGCTCCTCGCTCGGTGAAGGTTCCCGATGCCGTGCCACCGAGGATGAACCCATCGGGCCCGGCCTGCCGGATGCGCTCCCGACCGATGCCCCGGATCTCCTCCTCGGTGTACTTCTCCAGCACTTCCATGTCGTCGAGGTTGCCCACGATGCACGTGCGCCCCGCGAGTATCTCCTTCGCCTTCGCCAGATCACAGTCGCCCCACGGTGGCGCCTCGAGGGGATCCAGGGCGTCGATGCCGAGGTCGCGCAGATCCGCGAGGAAGTCCATGATCGGACCGTGGCAATGGTAGTACGCCAGCCCACCATGCTCGTGGATCGCATCGCACAGCACCGTGTCGAAGCGAGAGAGCAGGGGTTCCACGGCCCGGGGACCGAGCTGCACGGTGACGTACTCCCCACCGATGATACGCAGGCACTCCATGCCCGCCCCGACGGCTCGCCGGGTGAACTCCACGAGGCGCTCGTTGGCTACGGCGAGCAACTCACCCATCGCCACGGGGTCCATGGCCCACAGGAGGCAGAAGTCCTCGGGCGCGAAGGTGTCCGCCGCAAGGCACACCGCGTTGGGGATTCCGGGCATGACAAGCAAGTCATCGCCGAAGCGTTCGCACTCGCTGCGGTAGCCTTCGATGGTCGGGTCGTTGGGCTCGAAGGGCACGGCGAGGAGGCGGTCGATGTCCCCGGCTGTCTTGCAGGGGAACTCGATGCACGCCGAGGTGATGTCTGTTCGGCGGTGGCGCCACACGAGGTCACCCTTCGGCCCCCGCAGGGTGACCCGGGTCACGCCGTTGCCCTCGTCCTCGTGGGCCATCTCCGCCGAGGCGCCGAAGAAGCTGAACCCCGCGCCGGGCGAGTGGATCGAGTCGGTGCGGGCGATGAACTGCCTGCCGAAGTCGGAGCTCGGGTCGATGCACCCCAAGGTGAAGGAGCCTGCGGGCACCCGATCCGGCGTACCGCACCGCATCGCACAGAGCAAGCGTTCCCGCGATGTCATACAATAGTCTCCTTGTCGGCCATCTGCATCAGGAGCAGTGCCCAACTCCTGTTCCCATTGGGCATCTGAGTTCCCTGCCGTAGGCCGGCGCTGCGCGGGACGAGAGGCTGGCATCGCTGACCGAGGTGACGAAGCTCATGCATGAGATCAAGCGCAAGTCCTTGCTCGCCGAGGGCATCGTGCGGCTCGACGTCGAGGCGCCACGAATCGCTCAGCGGCGCAAGGCCGGGCAATTCGTGATCGTACGCGCGGCCGAGGGAGCCGAGCGCATTCCACTGACCATCTGCGACGCCGACCCAGATGCGGGGACCATCGCTCTCATCATCCAGGGGGTGGGGTCCTCCAGCCAGCGGCTCTGCGCCCTGGAGGAGGGCGAGTTCATCTCCGACATCGCCGGTCCTCTGGGCCTGCCGACCCGCCTCGAGCAGATCGAAGGCCTCTGCGTCTGCGTGGGGGGCGGCCTCGGGACGGCGCCCCTGTACCCCATCGCCCAAGCCCTGCACCACAAGAGCGTCGAAGTGGTCTCGATCATCGGAGCCCGGAGCTCCGACCTGATCATCCTGCGCGAGGAGTTCCAGTCGATCTCTGACCAGGTCTTCATTGCCACCGACGACGGGTCCGAGGGTCACAAGGGCTTCGTGAGCGAGGTGCTGGCCGAGGTGATCACGGCGCGCGATGTGTCCGCATGCGTCGCCATCGGCCCGGTGCTCATGATGAAGGCCTGCGCCGAGGTGACCCGCCCGGCGGCGATCCACACCGTTGTGAGCCTGAATCCCATCATGGTCGATGGAACCGGCATGTGCGGCGGATGCCGCGTCTCGGTGGGTGGCGAGACGAAGTTCGCCTGCGTCGACGGGCCCGAGTTCGATGGGCACCTGGTGGACTTCGACGAACTGGCACAGCGGCTCCGCACCTACCAGGTGGCCGAGAAGCACACATGCCGGCTCTCCCCGGAGCAGCTCCCACACTGACCGAACTCGTGCATGCCGCTCGACTAGGAGGACCCGCGTGACAGATAACACCAACCCCGCAGGCGCGGCTGACCCCAGGCGCGAGAAGATCATCCCGCTCTCCCCCAAGGAGCGCATGGCGATCGGCCGCCACCCAATGCCCTCCCAGGCGCCGGAGGAACGCTGCGCCAACTTCAATGAGGTGCCCTACGGCTACGATGAGGAGACAGCCCAGCTCGAGGCGAGGCGATGCCTCGAGTGCCCCTCGGCCCCGTGCGTCTCCGGCTGTCCCGTGGGCATCGACATCCCGCGGTTCGTCGCCCGCGTCGCCATCGCCGACTACGCCGAGGCGGCGCGCGTGCTCAAGGAGGCCAGCAGCCTCGCCGCGGTCTGCGGCCGGGTCTGCCCCCAGGAGGAGCAGTGCGAGGCCCTGTGCCTGCGCGGCAAGAGCGGTGAGCCCGTCGCCATCGGCCGGCTCGAGCGCTTCGTGGCCGACTGGGAGCGGGAGCATCCGGTGGAGGACCCCGCCCCCCTAGCCCCAACGGGGAAGCGGGTGGCCATCATCGGCGCAGGTCCCTCGGGACTCACCGCCGCCGGCGACCTCGCTCGGGCGGGCCATAAGGTGACCATCTACGAGGCCCTCCACGAGGCCGGCGGGGTGCTCATGTATGGCATCCCCGAGTTCCGGCTCCCCAAGGCCATCGTCCGGTCCGAGATCGACGCCGTGAAGCGCCTTGGAGTCGATATCGAGGTGAACGCCGTCGTGGGGCGCCTCTTCACCATCCCCGAGCTGCTCGGCGAGGAGGGCTACGATGCCGTCTATATCGCCACGGGAGCCGGGCTGCCCGTCTTCCTGAACCTCCCCGGCGAGAACCTCATCGGCGTCTTCGCCGCGAACGAGTACCTCACCCGGGCGAACCTCATGTCCGCCTGGAAGTACCCCTACACCGACACGCCGATCATCAAGAGCACCCGGGTGGCCGTCATCGGCGCCGGCAACACGGCCATGGACGCAGCACGCACCGCCTTGCGCCTCGGCGCGGACCACGTCGCCATAGTCTATCGGCGGAGCAGAACGGAGATGCCCGCTCGCGCCGAGGAGATCGAGCATGCCGAGGAGGAGGGCATCGAGTTCCGCCTCCTCACGAACCCCGTCGAGTACCTGGGCAACGAACAGGGCCGGCTCATCGGCCTGCGGTGTGTGCGGATGGAGCTAGGCGAGCCGGATGAGAGCGGCCGCCGCCGGCCCATCCCCGTAGCGGGCTCCGAGCACACCTACGAGTGCGATACCGCTATCGTGGCCGTCGGCACTCGCCCAAATCCCCTCATCCAGTCCACAACGCCCGATCTGCTCTTCGACAAACGAGGGCGCGTGATGATCGACCCCGAAACACGCCACGCTTCGGTGCGCGGCGTCTTCGCCGGAGGCGATATCGTCTCAGGCGCGGCCACCGTCATCGCGGCCATGGGAGATGGGAAACGAGCCGCCCAGAGCATCAACGCGTACCTGCGGGGCGAGCTCGATCCCGAGCCCATCATGGACGCCATCCGACGGCGGGCCGAGGGATAGCTGCGGCCTTAGCGGAGGCGTGAGGGGGGACCTACGTGCGTCGGACCAAGATCGTGGCGACCATGGGACCGGCAACGCTCGATGGCGCCGTGCTCGTCGAGCTGATCCGGGCGGGCATGAGCGTCGCCCGGCTCAACTTCTCCCACGGGACCCGGGAGGCCCATCAGCGGCAGTTCGAGCTGCTTCGCGCCGCCTCCGCTGAGACGGGGCAGACGGTGGCGGTGCTCGCGGACCTCCAGGGCCCCAAGATCCGCGTCGGGCAGTTCGAGGGCGGCGCGCTCACCCTCAGGGATGGTGACCGGGTCACCATACGGCCCTCGAAGGAGATCGGGCACGATGGCGTCATCCCCACCACCTACGAGCGCTTCTGCGATGACGTCAAGCCCGGCGACACCGTCCTGCTCGCGGATGGGGAGATGGAGCTCCGCGCCGAGGAGACCACCGACGCCGGCACCGTCTGCGTCGTCGTCCACGGGGGCGAACTCACCAACCACAAGGGGATCAACCTGCCGGGGGTCGACGTCTCCGAGCCCGCCCTCACCGAGAAGGACCGGGAGGACCTCGCCTTCGCCCTGGACCTGGGCGTGGACTTCGTTGCCCTGAGCTTCGTTCGCCGGCCCCAGGATCTGCTGGACATCAAACGGGCGATCCACGATCTCGGCGCTGTCATGCCGGTGATCGCCAAGATCGAGAAGCCCGAGGCGATCGACTGCCTCGACTCCATCCTTCGGATCGCCGACGTGGTGATGATCGCGCGGGGTGACCTGGGGGTCGAGATGCCCCTGGAGCGGGTCCCCATCCTCCAGAAGCGCATCATCCTACAAGCCCATCGCCGATCCGTACCCGTCATTACCGCTACCCAAATGCTCCAGTCCATGGTCGAGAGTCCCCGGCCCACCCGCGCCGAGGCCTCCGACGTGGCCAACGCCATCTACGATGGCACCGATGCCGTGATGCTCTCCGCGGAGACGGCCGTGGGGGCATTCCCCGTGCAAACGGTTCGCACCATGGACCGGATCGTGCGGACGGCGGAGAGGGCCCTGTTGCTGACCACCCCCTTCCAAGATGGGCTGACCCACTCCGTCTCTGTCCACGCGAACACCATCGCTCACGCGGCCTGCCAAGCCGCTCACGACCTCAACGCGCGCGGCCTCGTCGTCTTCAGCCGCTCCGGCGCTACAGCCCGGCTCATCTCCATGTACCGGTCCCGTCAGCCCGTCATTGGCGTGACGCCCCACGACTGCGGGTGCCGCCGCATGGCCCTCTACTGGGGCGTGAACCCCCTGCTGGTGGAGGAGTTTGACAAGGGTGAGGAGATGGTCCCCCTAACGGAGCAGGCTGCCCGACTCATCCCCGGGTGTACGCCGGGAGACACGGTGGTGGTAACGAGCGGCGGGTCGATGCCCGAAGGCAGCGTGACCGACTCGCTGCGCATACAGACGGTTCAAGCGTGGGGACCCGCACCGACGGCGGACGATCCGTCGGTGGGGCCGCAGGCTACGTCGCCCATCGCCATCGATGAGATCGCCTGCATCGCCTGCGGCGGGTGCGTGATGGCCTGTCAGCGGAGGGTCCTCGAGATCGCAGGTGGCGTTGCGCGCGTCGTAGAAGGGCGCGAGCCGTGGTGTGTGCGCCTGGGCGATTGCGAGGGCGTCTGCCCGACGGGCGCCATCACCGTGCGGCGGCCCTCCTAGGGAGGCGCGTGCCGAAGGGAGCGTGCGAAGCTGGGAGATAGCCAGAGCCGCGTCATGACTTTGGAGCAAGCGTGTGCGCGCGTGGAGGAAGCGCGAGCCGAAGGCAAGGTGATCGTCACCACCAACGGCTGCTTCGACATCATCCACGCGGGCCACGTGTCGTGCATAGAGGTCGCGAAGAGCTTCGGCGATCTGCTCGTCATCGGTGTGAACACTGATGAGTCCGTGCGTAAGCTGAAAGGGCCCGGACGTCCGGTGAATCCGCTTGAGGAACGGATGCTCGTCCTCGCTGGTCTACGGACTGTCGACATCGTGTGCAGCTTTGCCGATGACACCTCCGTGCCCTTCGTGCAGGCCATCAAGCCCGATGTTCACGTGAAGGGCGGGGATTACGTGATCAGCGAGATGCCCGAGGCGCAGGTCGTGGCCGAGGTAGGGGGCCGCATCGAGCTGGCCCCACTGGTCGGCGGACGGTCCACGACCCGGCTCCTCGAGAAGATCAACGACCTGTTCGAGAGTGGGCGGCTCCCCTAGCCCGCATCATTCATGGGTGCTAGTCTGTGGTGTGCTTGCTGGATGTGCAGCGGGCGCTTGTCCGTTGCGTTGGTGTTGGTCTGTTCAGCAGTAGGCGGCGGGCGTGGAGGAGCGGCTCGCTGCTGGCCGCCTGGTCGCTCTCTTGGTTCTGCCGCTCGCTGAGGGTCCGTGTTCCGCTGTTCCGGTGTTCCGCCGGGAAACGATACCCCCTTATTGTGGTACTCGCGCTCTCTCGGAGAGGCAGGGGGTACCATAACGTATGTATAGTACCTCACGGAACAGTGGAACATAGTACATACAGACCCCTCCCGTGCAGCCTCGAAGCCTTGGGCCCCAACGGTTTGCGGGATTCGAGGGGATGTTGCCAGCGAGCCCTTTTCGGGCGGAACCCGGCGGCAACATCGGCACAGCGGCGGGGCGGGAGCGGGCCAGTACGGAAACCTCAAAAAGGGCCGTTTTAGGGGGGAGGTTTCCGTACTGAGGCTCCAGGCCATGGGGCCCATGGCTTGGAGGCAGATCGGGAGGCCGGTGGCGATGGGTAATGGAGGGCAAAAAAAGGTGCTTGCGAGGAGGTTTCCGTACAGGGCCCCGCGAACCATTGGGGCACAAGGGTTCCCGGGAGGGTCCCCCTAGCACGCCGCCCTGATGAACAAGGGATTGAGACCATCCTCCGAACGCCCTTAGCGATATCAGTAAGGGTCCCTAGCACGCCGCCCTGATGAACAAGGGATTGAGACGTGTTGGGTGTGGTAGCTGATGGCTACCACGAGACTCCCTAGCACGCCGCCCTGATGAACAAGGGATTGAGACAACGCTCGGCTACGCGGCATCTCAGGCCCTCCTGATCTCGACCCTAGCACGCCGCCCTGATGAACAAGGGATTGAGACGGCTTCAGCCTTTGCCTTTGCTGCCCGCTCCCGCGCCGCCGCGCCCTAGCACGCCGCCCTGATGAACAAGGGATTGAGACTCTTTGGAGACACCCAGGAGCATTGCTAGCTCCCAGGTTTTCCCTAGCACGCCGCCCTGATGAACAAGGGATTGAGACCTGCATATTTCTCTCAGTTCCGGCGGCCATCCAGGCCCCTAGCACGCCGCCCTGATGAACAAGGGATTGAGACGTACTAACAAGCCAGCCTTGCCTCGTCAATACTTGGAGCCCCTAGCACGCCGCCCTGATGAACAAGGGATTGAGACTTTGGACTTGATATTCGTCCATGATTCTGTGTGCAATGGCCCTAGCACGCCGCCCTGATGAACAAGGGATTGAGACTCTACTACAGCAATGTCCCCCAGGTAGGCCCGACGGTAACCCTAGCACGCCGCCCTGATGAACAAGGGATTGAGACGATCCACTCGTGATCAACGTACTTCTTCATGCGTCCACCCCTAGCACGCCGCCCTGATGAACAAGGGATTGAGGCGGCGTTGACCGTACCGACTCAGGCGATCGGCCGGGCGGCTCGTCGGATGACCTCGAACGCGGCGAGCGTGGTTGAGGCGGGGGGCGCCACATCTGTTGGCGCGCGCGGGGGATCCAGGAATGCCAGTAGCCCACGCCCGAGGCGGCCGCGGCGAAGGGCCCTGCCGTCACCCTCTCCCCCGGCTTATGTATGCGAAGACCGCGATAACGACTACTACACAGGCAGCGGCCGTGGCGTGGCCGAGAGGCTGGAAGGGGCCCAGCCGATCCACGCTCCCTCGGCCGTCGCCTCGCAGAAGTAGTACGTGCGCCCTTGATGCTGCACGGAGGTAGCCTGGCCGTGCGGTAGCGGCATGTCATCGAGAGCGATCCCCAAGGCGACATGCCCTGGCAGGTCTAGGAGCACTACGTCACGTTCCAGGTACATGAGCAGGCAAGCCGCGAGGATGGCCTTGTCCTCGCAGTCTCCCACGGTGTCCCCCAGGCTCTCGACGGGGTAGCGGGGGTAGTCACTCAAGGCCGTCGTGTCCTTGTCGTAGGCGTACTCGATGGCCCCCTGAGCGAAGCTCAGAGCCAGGACGGCCTCCTGGAGTCGGGAGAGGTTGCGTGACCGGCTCATCTCCCTGAGCCGGTAGGCTAGGTCGGCAGGGGACGGCCCCCGTCCCTTCCGGACGTACTCGATGCCCCACCTCTCGATGTCCGCGACAGTCAAGCGGGGTAGGGCGCGTCGTTCCTCGTACTCCACGAGGTCCAGGGCGGCTTCGCAGAAGACACGCTCCCGCTCGTCCCACACCGGGTTCGTGGTGAAGACCCAGTCGTACTGCCTCATCTCCGTCCGCTCCGGGTCGTTGAAATCCGGCTGCGGGATGGTCGGCAGCGGCTCGACTTCGGATTCGTCCTCCTCCTGGCGGGTCATCACGGCGGTGCAGACGAGGGCACTGGCGCACAAGGCCGCGCAGAGAACCGTCGCATACTCCGGGAGCCCGCCGACGAAGCCGAGGGCTACCCCCACCCCAGCCAGGGAGGCGGCCGTGAGATCGGCCTCCCGAAGCCCCCTCGCGCGCACCGAGTCGTTCACGTTCCGCGCGAACTGGCTAGCCATGCCATCCGTGAAGGCGTCGATGTACCGCGCCAGAGCAAGCCAGAGCAAGGCAAGCGCGATGTACGCCCCCAGCAGGTATCCAAAGACGGGGAGGAGGGGACGGTCGTCAGCCGCCTTCACCCATAGCACCACGACGGACACGACGGCATAGATCAGGGAGTACCATTGAAGCATGTCAGCCCTGCCCCCCCTCTAGCTCCCATTCGGCCTGTATCTGGGCCAGATCCGCGTCGGCCAGGAGGCCGTTCGGGTCGGCGTCCGCAATCCCCTCGGGATACACCGTGCACAGTCCCTGGCGCAGCGCGGGCCAAAGCTCGATGAAGGCGCCTCTCGGCAGCCCCGGGTAGCCCTCGCAGACGTATGCGCAGGCCCCGCTCCAGCACGGGAGCGCCTGCCACGGCTGCGCCTTCCCGCTCCCTTGCCTGTGGGCCGCCCCCGGCAGCCCTGGCGAGTCCTCCTCCGCCAAGCCCTGCTTACCGAGGGGGCGCGTCGACGCACCCTCCACTCCCAGCGGCCCGGGCGCATCGTCCCCGGTCGCGCGAGTCGCCTCGACGCCCGGCGAGAGCACCGCCCGGATGGGGACTACTCCGACCAACTGCCCCGATCCCGCGTAGGCATCGAGGCCGACCCTGACAGGCAACTGGAGCCGCTCGCTAACCCGATCGCGCCACAGAGCGTCGCAGTCGATCGACAGGTCCGCGAGCACGGTGTCGAGCCTCACCTCGGCGAGGGTCTCCATCCAGCTGAACTTCCGGGCGCCTTCCGCCAGCCTAGTCTCGAGGGGATCGTACGCTTGCCCTCCAACGTACTCGGGCCACTCCCGCCATCCGGCGAGCAGACGTCCACCGTCGACGATGTGGCCCCACCAGTCTCGCGGCTGTTCCTGGGCGTACTTCCGGAAGCACCTCTCGAAATCGCCCTGTTCGAGGACGCAGATGCCGGGGAAGCGCACCATCCACGCGGGCAGCCCCTCGTCGATCTGCCCCGCCTGCCAACGGGCGACATCTTCGGTGAGGATCGCGCTTCGCTCCCATCGCTGCTCGGGCAGTTGCTCGGCTATCCCGCGGGCCGTCTTCTCACCCACGATGTCCACGACGTCCTGCCGCCACAGCCGGTACTCGAGCCCGATGAGCCCGCGCTCCAGGGACTCCACATGAACGGTCTCCGCCGCAATCTCCGCGATGAGTTCCTCAACCACCCGCACGGCCTGCTTGAGCGCGAGGCGCCGAGCCCCTCGTCGTACCTTCTCCTCGATCACGGCCCGAGCCTCATTGCGCGCAAGACGGACGGCGCGCCTCCGGCCTGCCCACAGTGAGCAGTACGACACGAGGGCCAGAGCCGCTGCCGCGGCGGGTCCGGCCCAGGACAGCTGCGGCCACCGGCTCTCTTGTATGGCCTCTCTGGCGCCCAACGCCAGAGGCAGCGCCATCAGGCCCATCCGGGGCACCAGCGCTCCTGGCCTTGGGACCCGCGCTATCGCCTTCCTGAGCTTCTCGATGGCGCCGCGCGTATCGGGAGCGCGGATCTCCTCCAAGGCTCTCTTCACCTCGTCGCACAGCTTGTGGACGTCATCGGAACAGCGACTCAGAAGGGCCTTCGCTCGGTGGATCCCCCCCTCTCCTACAAGCGCTTGGTCCACCAACTCGAGCAGGCCGCCCCTGACTCGCTTACTCAACGCAGTGCCGTTCGCCCTCATCACGTCGATGTACCGGTGTTGAGCGCCGGTGAGAAGGACCTCGTAGTCCATCAGCGCCCGGGCCCAGGTGTCCGGCGGATCGCTATCCGTCGCGACCTCCCACGGGTCCGCCTCGTCGAGAGGGTTCCCCAACTCGTCGCGGCAGACGACATCGCGGACGCCGTCGGCGAACAGCTTAGGCTGCAGGCTCAGTCCCTCGCCGGACAACAGTCCCTCTACTGCCCCTCTCGCCCACCTGGCGAGTTCCGTGTCCGGCACTGAGATAGGACCCAATGGCCCGAACCGCATGGACTCCAGAAGGGCGCGGGCTGTGGCGAAGCGGGCGAGCTCGGCCCGAGGCAGCACCACCTCGACCACCCCCAGGCTGGAGTGTATGGGGGGCGTGGGACATCCTGGCTGCGAAGGCGGGTACAAGGGGTTACCCGTCTGCCGCATCAAGATCGCGTGGCCGAAGGCGCACAGCTCGATGAGGGTAGCCGCCGCATGCTCCTCCTGCCATGGCTCGAGGGAGATACCCCCGGGCCTGCGCGAGAGCAGGAAGGAGACATCGAACAGGGCACCGCCCTCCACCTCGGGATGGGACAGAGCATCGCACTCCAGCAGCCGCAGCGCGGCGCGAGCGCGGCCAACCTGGTCAATGCCGCCGGTGGGGTCGTCCGCTGTACCTATCACGATCCGGCGGTGCTCCACCCCTGCCGGTCTGTGGCGCAGAGCCTCGGCGAGCCGCAGGACGGCGATCCCCGCTCCTCGCTCCGTCCAGTCCGCGAGGATCACGGTGTAACACACGCGTTGGGGACCTTGGCCCTGGGCGAGACCCCAACCTGCGTCCGTGAGGCTGTTCTCCGTGCCGGTTCCCAGCACGGCATCGTGGATCGACGCGACCGCCGCCACGATCGCGTCCTCGGATGCGCTCAGCATCGCCGCCGCTTCGGCATCGCTCTCGAACCCCGCCTGCAGGCTGGACTCCTGGCTCTCACCGTCCAGCTCGACCCACTGGAGTGACGGGCCATCGGCGCCTTCCTGCGGGGGGCACCGATGAAGGATGCCTGTGCGCTGTGTCCCTTTGGCGGCGTCAGGTACCGGCATCCCGTCCCGCCGGCGCGCATACGCAAGCGCGCACCGAGCCCCCCAGTTGCCCACTCCGACAACCGTGGCCGCCGCCACCCTGCCGCCCATCGCGCACCTCCTTCATCTACCTACGTCCGCGAGATCCTCGGCTGCGGGCTGTCCGCGCCCTACTGCAGGGTGAGCGTGGCGTTCAGAGTGCGGTCGGCATACCCGATCACTAGGCGGATCACGTCTTGAAGAAGCTTCTTTGAGTCAGCGTTCGCGCTCTGGGCCCATGTGTGGATCATCCTGAGGTTCTCTTGCATGCCATCGGTGAGCACTGCCATGTCGTGGCGCACGCAGTGCGGCTCCTCGGTTTTGAACCAGCGCATGACGAGCTGCTCAGCGTCCGCCAACTGACTGAAGCCCGTCCACGTGTTGGTGAGGCCCTGTCCGAGGTACTTGGACTCGATGGCGCCGCCCAGCGCCTCGTCAGGGTAGGGGTTCAGGTAGTAGTGCCCGCCGTGGTTAGTCAGCCCGTGAGCGATGATCGTGCGGCTCAATCCCGCTGGCGCGTTCGAGCCGAGGCCCTCGGGTAGCGGCGTCACGAGTCCGAGGGCGAAGGCGAGACGCTCAGCGTCATCTCCACGCGCCTCCCAGCTCACCTCAAGCTCCTCCCACCCGGCGCACAGGTGAGGTGGCTTGAGCATCTTGATTTTCTTCTCTTTCCCTTCCTGCCTGGCCTCGGCGATGAGGCCTATCAATCTGTCGTAGGACGCCCTCCACTTCTCGAGGTTCGTCAGCGCGCGGACGGGAACGTTGTGCGTGGCGACGATCAGCGAGATAGTCGTGCGATCCCCGGTCGGAATAACAGTGAGGGCTCCAGCCGGATAGGCAGCCGTCACCGCCTGGACCGCGGCATCCCACGGAGGGCCAGTCTCCGGGACGAGAAGGAACCCTCGGGACGGGTAGTTCCCGGCTCCCGCCATCAGATCTGGGGAGTAGGACCAGAGCTCGCGAGCCTCCTGGGCTAGTTTCGTGGCCCATGCCCGAAGGGCCGCCTCGGTGGCTTCTGGCGTGGGTCCGAGCTTGCTCAGATCGTAGTCGTTCAGCCCATGTAACCGCTCACGGACTGCCCGTTCGAGGCCCGTCAAGAGATCGGCTTGCATAGGGGTAACCGTGACCTTGCCTTGTGCCTCCTGCACCCATCCCCACAGCCCTCGGTCCATGTCGGCCGCTGCCAACGCAGTCGCAGCGGTGCCGAGGAGTCCATCTCTGCAGGCGTCGGGAAGCTCCGCCACGGAGGCGCCGTTGTCAGCCGTCTCATGCCGGTATATCGTTGCGAGGTCGTCGCCCGTTAGGGCGTACTGGATGTGGCGGTACTCCGTTGCGGCTTCCGCTTGGCTGATGCCCCGTGCCACCTGGTTCGCGCCCGCCTCGAGTTGGCCCGCCCACGCCTCCAGCGAGGTACGGACCGAGATGGCCGCAGTCCTGAGGCTTTCCGCGTATTCGCTCCAACCAAGATAGAGCTGGTCGGCTTTGTTGCGCGCATAGCGCTCCATGTGGGCGTGGAGATAGCCGCCGGCGTTCCGGCCGCAGAGACGCATCAAACCCTCCACGGCCTCCTCGGTCCCATCGTAGTCCGGGAAGAGCCAGAAGGTCCTCGTCCGTGAGGCTTGCTCCGCCCTCGCTAGGGCTTGGGCGATGCTGCCCCCACCGCCCCGGCTGGGGCTTCCGAACTGCGCCAGTCGCGCCGCCCAACCCTGGCCTGGATCCGAGTTCTCTGCCTGCATGAGGCCACGGTAGCTGCGAGCCCTGCGAGCGAAAGCGCTCAGGAGCCCCACCACCCCGGAGATCCCTCCCTCCGCCGGATCACAGGTCCTCTCACAACGTGCCCATAGGGCCTTCCGAACCCTGGCGTCGATCTCCTTAGCCTTCTCGTCAAGCCTCTTCTCGGTGGCCGTCGTTGCCCGAGCCACCTGATGCAGGTAGTCCTCGAGTCGCCCGGGCACCTCCTCTATCGGTCTGATGACGTACTCGCTCGCCTCCGCGTTGCACACGGCGCTGCTCGCAGGATCGAGGTCGTGGGCATCTATGCGCAACTGGTTCAGAAGCTGGTCGAGGCCCTCGTCCTCTTTCAGGCCCTCCTCGGTGATGAAACGCTCGGCCACCGCCTCGGCATCGAAGCCGGGACGACCTGCCACCAGGGACCCATCGAGGGTGCGGGCCGCCCAGCGCAGCACTCCGTAGTGCACCAGGCGCTCCCGTGGGTACACACAGCATGACAGCCCCAGGCCGCTCACGAGTTCCGCGGATCCATCGTTCGGCAGTCGGTTCGGGACGTGGTTGACGATGGCGCTCATCCAGTTCATGGTCGTTCTCATTGTTGGGTCTTCGGCCTGCCACCGCTTCGCGTACACCACGTACTCACTGGTAAGGTGGTCGGCCACGATGCCGTGAACGACCTCACGGCGGACTGCGGGCGAAGCCCCCCGTACGACATGACCCCGCCCGTCTCTACTGTCGACGAGGTACAACACGTCGAACACGCCGCGGTTTGTCGGATCCAGCTGGGGGGCCGCAAGAGCCGTGCCCAGGACGTCGGAGGCCTCAGCGATATGGTCGAGGCGGTACTTCCCCAGGTCCTGGAAGAAGTACTCCATCTCCTTGAGTGCAGCATAGCAGTTCGCCGGGATCATTGTGGGACCCAGGCCCAGAGTGACGTCGCCGAAATTGTCGGGAGACAGGAACGCTCCCACAATCGTGACCTGGGGCATCATGCACTTCGCGAAGATCGCTAGGTCGAGGGCCATGCCCGCTCCGGTGCCCCCGGACAACGATCCCAGGATCGTCACCACGGGAGCCGGTCGGTCGGCGCTGATCGCCTGTCCCAGACGCTGGAACGCATTGTAGAATGCTGAGTATTGATCAACCAGGAGCGAGATCAGCGCCAGCCTCCCCGCGGCTCGCGCTTGCTTGGCCCCAAGCCCGAGGTCTCCTGGGTCGAAGGGTTCCGGCCAGTCGTCAAGCAGTGGCTGCCCGGCCTCTCTCATCGCCGCGAGCCGCTTCGTACCATTGATAGGTTGCTGGATCGGTATGATGCCCGAATTCGCGAGCCCGGCGACACCGGCGGCATCCGTGTCGAGAACGAGCATCTCAACGCCATCGGGTATCACGCCCAGCTGAGAGAGCAGGCGGCTGCGGATCATGCGAACCATCTGCCCGCCACTCCCCCCTACTCCGATGAACATGGCAGGGGGAGCCTGCATCTCCTCTCCGTCTGGGGTACCCCACTGAACCTTGGGCATCGCTACCTGCTGAGGGATGTACGCTTCCAGAATGCCGGGCATCACGGCCCACCTCTCATCCTTGATCCTAGGAAGCTAGGAGTGTCTGTCCACTACACCACTTGGTAAACGATCTCCACGGCGCCGAGTTGCGTGTCCTGGCCCTTTCCGCATGTCACGCTGTCCTTGCCTACGCTCAGCCGCACCTTGGGCTTCTTGGCCGTTCCCACGGATTCGACCACCCACTCGACGTCGGGGGAGAGCGTACCGTCGGGAGCAACGGAGTTCGGAAACTGGAATCGCCCCTTGCGCTTGCGCATCTTGCGCAGGTTCACGTCCTCCGTCCGTCCGCCGATCCTCAGGTAGAGATGCCCCTTGAGCAGCGGCGGCCTACTGCGCGACCAGGCCACCAGGACTGCGAGACCCAAAAGCGCCGCCGCGGCCACAGCCGTGAGGGCGTAGCTCGCGCGCACCGCGGTCTCCACGGCCACGGTGACGCTGGCGCCCAGATCACTCTGCGCATGTATGGAGTCCTCGAGACGGAGCCGGCGAACCAGCAGGATCGATGTCCTCACGGGGATCTCAACGGCGTCGGCTCCGGCCAAGGGATAACGAATCGTGACACTGACCGACTCGCCGGGCGCCAGGGGGACGCTCGGGGCATCGACGATCGCCCCCTGGACGGAGCTGGTGACCGCGATGGTCTGGCCCAGCGTCACGGCGTTGGAGGTGATGGCGAGCCGGACCGTCACCTCGTCCGCGGTCACCGTGGAGTCCTGCAGTGCGGCACTGAAGGGCACGGAGTCGACAACCGTGAAGGAATGCTCCAGCGGGCATGCGTACGGCGCGCGAGCGCCCAGGTCCGCGCTGAGTTCCTCGATCCGGTAGTCCCCAGGGTCCAGCAAGCCCAGGTCGCCGCGGTAGATGCCCCCGCTCTCGTCGAGTACTACGCGCTCGATCTCCCCATCGGGCTTTCGGATACGCGCGATGATGCCACCAGGGCGAGAGGCATCCAAGACGCGAACGACGCACTCGACGATGTGATGGTTGGCGAACCGATCCAAGGAAGCGCCCGGCTCGGGCGAGGTTATCTCGAAGGTTACCGGCGCGGCCTCGGCCACCGTGAACGCGGATCGCACCCTGGTGAAGGCCTCCGCGCGCGCCAGAACCCTCAGGGCGTACTCGCCCTCGGCGGCCGCAGGCGGAGCGTAGCTGGGCCAGCTGTCTCATCCGGGGCCGCGCCGGAGTCCTGCAGGGCGACGGTCACGGGGCTCGCCCCCGGGGGAGCGGCGTCAACGAGCATCTCGAGGCCGGCGTACAGGGGCGACTCCAGGGACGTGACCCGCGATTCCGTTTCGGCCAGGTATGCGAACACCGGCAAGCCGCTGCCGACAGGCCAGGTGGAGGCGATGGGCGCCATCTCAAGGGTGAGGTCGGTGACCAACTGAACGGAGATGTCGAGATCACTGAGGTCCTCGGCGACGACCTTCCACCGACCGGGCTTGGGCTCCTCGATCAGGATGATGTCGTAGGAGCCGCCCCCGAGCCATCGGTAGTTGCCAGGGGCGGACGCCCTATCGAACACCGAGCCATCGGGCTGGGTCACCTGGACCTTGGCGCCCCGTATGGACTTAGTGACCACGAAGATCGCTTCGCTGACCGTAGGGTCGATGAGGAAGGAGCCACCCTCGACGAGGGCCTGCTGGCCGGGGTTCATCTGAAGGTAGATGGCCTTGAACGTGGGCAGGAGCTCATCGTGAGTGGAGGCCAGGTAGTACCGCCCCACGCGCCGCCCCTCGAGCGTCCGGCTTGTCGCTTCGGCGATCTCGTGCATCAGCGCACCATCCGCCTGATCCGAGAGCGCGATGGTGTAGACGGGCCACCCCTTGCTCTTCAGCGACGCCGCCGTGCGCCGCAGCTCCTCTGTCTTCGCGCCGTCCTCGGTGGGCGAGCCGGTGTCCATCAGCCCATCGGTGAGCATGACGACGAACCGGTTCCTCCCGCCCGCCGGGGTCGCGTCGAGGGTGTCCTTGTGCGTCTTCGGCGGGAGTTCCGAGAGAGATCGAGCACCGTGCCGAGGCAAGCCCAGGCCCCGCAGAAGAGCATGACCACGCCGCGCCACGCGAGACGCAGAGCCCGGCCGAGCACACGCCACACTATCGATATGGAACGCTCTTGGGGGTTCATCCCGCCCACTCCATTCTTCGCCCAGATCGGCCACATCACCGCCCTCTGTGCGCATCCCGTCAAGCCCCGGGGGGCGTCGCGCACACGAGGACGGGGCCTGGTTCCGGAATGTGTGGCATAGGAGAGGTATGCGGGCGTCGAGGGGGAAGTATAATAGTCATCGCGCCGCCGGGGGTGAGTGGGACGCGGCTGAAGGTCAACCAGTACAGGCTCCTGCTGCACGCGACGGGACCGGGGCGCCTGCCGAATCTGGTGGGGCCGCCCCTTCGCGGCGGCTTCGGTAAGGCCCTCAAGGACGGCTGTTGCCCGTTCACCGACCCAGTCTGCCCGCAGTGTCTCCAGGCCCGCGAGTGCGCCTATGGCTACTTGTTCGACAGCGCCGTCACGGACGCCGACCGCGTGCTGCGGCGGTACCCCCACACGCCCCATCCCTTCGTGTTCGACACGCCGGCGGCGCCCGCACCTGACTCTAGTGGCAGAGACCGGCTGGCGGTGGGCCTCTCCCTGGTGGCCGCTGCCAATGAGTATCTCCCGACCGTGCTCGCGGCTCTGGAGCGGCTGGGGTCGTACGGCCTGGGCGGCGATCGGGCGGGCTTCGAGATCACCGCCGTGGAGACGCCGAAGGAGACCCTCTGGCGCCGGGGCGACCCGCCCCTAAGGGCGGCGCCGGAGGCGGAGGTGTGGACCGTTCGGCCGCTGAGACGGGGGCCTGTCGCGCTGCGGGTCACGAGCCTGACGCCCCTGAGGCTCCAGGTGGATGGGGGTGTCGCCCGCTCCGTCACGGCCCGGGACCTTCTGTCGGCCTCCCTGCGCCGGCTGGAGCTGCTGTGCCGCGTGCATGGGCGGGAGGAGGATTGGGATCTGGACGCCGCGGAGCTGGTGCGGGAGGCGACGGAATCAGAGATCACGACGGTGCAGGAGGAATGGAGGGATCAGGATCGGTACAGCCGCCGCCAGGGCCGCTCCATGCCACTGGGGGGGCTCATGGGAGAGTGGGTGCTGAGTGGGCCGGTGACACGGCTCGCCCCCATTCTGGCTGCGGCGGGCACGCTGCATGTCGGCAAGAGCACCGCCTTCGGGCTGGGCCAATTCCGGTGCGAAGCGGTGAGGTAAGCGTTCAGGAGAGAGGGGAAGGTGAGGCCATGGCGGCGGACGAGACGCTCAGACCGCCAGACTTGTCCGTATTCAGCGTAGGGCACGACGACCGGCTCCTAGCCAAGCACCACTTCCAGGTGATCACGCCGATCTTCGGGGGGAGCGCCGCAGCGGGCAAGAGCCTCCTGGAACGCCCGATCCGGGAGATGGAGGTCCGTGGGATGCTCCGACTCTGGTGGCGGTGCCTCAAGGCCCCGGCGTTCCCGAACTCGGCCGCGATGTTCGCCGAGGAGACGAAGCTCTTCGGCAGCACGGAGACCCCGTCGCCCTTCGATGTGCTGGTGAGGCTCGATAGCCGGCCAGCGGACTTTCCTGTCAAAGTCGGACCGATGGACCCCATCCACTACGGCATCTACCCCTTCTGTCAGACCAAGGAGCGTGGAGTCAGGCCGGGCCTGGAGTTCACCGTGGAGCTTCGGGGGCGGCAGGCTGAACCAGACCAGGAGGTCATTCAGGCCCTGCGCACGTGGTCGCTGCTGGGGGGGTACGGCTGCCGCTCGCGCCGCGGGTGTGGCTCTCTCATGCTGCGCGAGCACCCCGCGACCCTCGATGAGGTCCGGGGCTATGTGCAGAAGGGAGTGGCGCGAGACACCACGGTGTTGAGCGGAGCGCTGGCACTGCTTGGACCGTCCTTCGATGACGCGATGAAGGCGTGGTCGGCAGCGCTCGCCGCCTACCGTGACTTCCGCAAGGGCGAGGAGCCCGACGGCACCTACGCGAGGGATATGAAGCAGGCGGCGAAGCGCCTGCTGAACCCGTCCTCCGGTGACCGAATGACCTCACCTGTGATCACCAAGCCCCTGCCGGTGGGCGGCTCGTTCCGCTCGATGCTCCTCGTTATGAACAGCCCTCATAGCCGGCGATACGGGGATGACGTCGAGGTTCTGAGGGACGTCCTCAAGGAGCGGTGGAGGCAGGAACTCAAGGCGGTGATCCTCCCATGAGCCACCTCCTGGCCATCTCCATCGGCCCGGTGCAGGACTTCATCGCGGCGGCGCGCAAGACCCGCGACCTGCTCAACGGGTCAGAGCTACTCAGCACGATCGCTACGGCCATCGCCCAGGCCCTCGGGGGCTGCGGGGAACTCGTTTTCCCCGCGTCTGGGGCGGGGTCGGCGCCCAACAAGATCGTCTGCCTCGTCGAGGGCGATCCCGCCGAGGCGGCGTCGAAGGCGCGCGCGGCGGCGCAAGCGGCCTTCGATGAGGCCGTGGACGCGGCCGTGAAGCAAGTCAACGAAGCTCGCGTCGCGGACTGCTTCGATCGTGAGACCCTCCGAGCCCAATGCGAGGAGTTCCTGGAGTTCTACGCCGCGTGGGTTCCTGTCGGGCCCGAGGGGTACGCCGCGGCGAGGGAGCGCTGCGAGGCGCTCCTCGCCGGCCGCAAGGGCCTCCGTGACTTCGCCCAGCCGACGTGGGCGAAAGGCCGTCCCAAGAGCTCCCTGGATGGGGGGCGCGATACGGTCATCGCGGAGGACGCGACCGATGAGCAACTAGGCCGGCTGAGCATCAAGAGGACCGAGCAGCTCGACGGCGTCTCCGTCGTGAAACGGCTTCTCGACAAGGGCGAGGCGCGCTTCCCCTCGGTGGTGCGGGTCGCGGCCGACCCCTTCTGGCGAAGCCTCCCTCCGGAACGGCTCGAGGCGGTCCGCGCCTTCGCGGGAGATCACCAGGCCGGCGACCTGATCCAGCGTCTCAAGGGCGACGCCGCTGCTCTCTATTCGGATTTCCCCTGGGATATCGATCCCAGCCTCTGGCACGAGGGAGGGGAGGCTCCTTGCGATCTCGTAAAGGGCTTTCGGTGCGCAGTTGACCAAGGCCAGCCGGGGCCGTACTACACCATCCTCGCTGCCGATGGCGATCGCATGGGTCAGGCCTTGTCCCGGCTCACCAGCAAGGAAGCCCACCAGCGGTTCTCGGCGCAACTTGCGGAGTTCGCCGGGCGCGCGCGGGGGATCGTGACGGAGCAGCGCGGAGCCCTCGTGTACGCGGGGGGCGATGATGTCCTCGCCTTCCTGCCCATGGACAAGGCGCTGCGGTGCGCCCGCGAGCTTCGGGAGGCCTTCGACAAGGTCGCAGAAGGCCTGGGCCTGGACGAGACGCCCACCCTCAGCGTGGGCATCGCCATCGTGCACATCCACGAGAATCTCCGCACGGCGCTGGAGTTCGCGCGCAGCGCCGAGAGGGCGGCCAAGAACGGCGGCCGCAACGCACTGGCGATCGCGCGGCACACGCGCGGCATGGGCCCCGACGCCCCAACGGTGGTGCGCTCGTGGACGAACCAGCCCGTCGAGAGCTACGAGCAGTACGGCGAGTGGATCAGGGACGGGATCCTGCCCTCAGGCTTCGCCTACGAGATCCGGGCGCTCGCTAGGGAGCTGGACGGCATCGATCTCAGGGGCCTGGCGGGCCTGGCAGGGGGCGAGTTCGAGCGGATCCTCAAGCGAAAGCAAGTGCCCAAGGAGCGGATCGCGGACGTCATGCAGCGCCTGCTCGCTGACTTGGCGGCCCTCGGGGGCGCGAGCCCCGTATCGCTGCGAGCCCTCTCCGACAGCCTCATCATCGCCAAGCACCTGGCGCCGGCCAAAGGAGGTGGGCTCCGATGATTGACATCATCCTGCAACCCAGGGAGCCGGTCCTCGTTCGGGACGGCAGGCCCTTCGGGGTGGAGCCGGGGGGGTACGCCCGCACCCTCGCGTGGCCATTCCCCCAGACGGTGGCGGGCGCGATGCGCGCCTGGCTGGGCGACTCCCTCGGCTGGGACTGGTCGGGCGATGGCCCCGACCGGGCGCTCCGGGTGGCCGTCCATGGGCCGCTGCTGGCTATTCGGCGGGGCTCCACGTGGCAGGCGCTGTTCCCGCGTCCCCTCGACGCCCTGGCGCCCGAGTTGAAGGAGGGCGAGCCCATCGTGCCTCTGCGCCTGCGGCCCCGGGCCGCGGGTTCGGGCGGCTGCCTGTGGCCCGATGGCGCGGAGCTGCTCCCCTTGGCGCCGCCCGAGGGTGCCGCGATCGACGCCAAGGTCCCCCTCGGGCCCTACTGGTCTGCCGAGAAGCTCGCGGCGTGGCTATCGGCCGAGGATGTGACGCTGACCAGGGAGGAGGTGCGGGATCCTCTCGCGCGGGAGGGCCGCGTGCATGTGGCGGTCGACCCCACGACCGGGACCGCGACGGAGGGCGCCCTCTACTCGACCGAGGGCCTGGCCTTCTCCGCCGATCAGGCGATCCTCTGCCGCCTCTGCCCGGACGGCGAGCCTTTGGAGGGCATGCCCGACACCGGCGTCGTGACCCTGGGAGGCGAGCGGCGGATCTCCCTCGTCCGAACGGGGACGGGGCTGTGGCCCACCTGCCCCGAGGGGCTGGCGGCCCGGGCTGCGGGGGCTCGGCGCCTCACCCTCACCCTGGCGACTCCCGCGATCTTCTCGGGCGGATGGAAGCCGGGGTGGCTCGACACGGACCTCACCGGCGCCCCGCCCGGCCTGCCGGGGGTGCGCCTCAAGCTCGTCTCCGCGGCCGTGGGGCGCTTCTCCGCCGTCAGCGGCTGGCGGTACGATGGCCGCAAGAAGCGCCGAGGCCCCAAGCCGGTGCGCCGAGTGGCGCCGGCGGGAAGCGTCTACTTCTTCCGTGTGGAGGATGGCGAACTGACCGAGGACACGATCCGTCGGCTGTGGCTCGCGCCCCTGTCCGACGAACCGTCTGACCGCAAGGATGGCTATGGCCTCGCCCAACCCGGGGTCTGGACCGACAGTGAAGGAGGAAACACCTAGTGAAAGCCCAGATGGCTTACATCCAAGCGCTCTCACCCATCCACGCCGGCACGGGCCAGGCCGTGAGCGTCATCGACCTGCCCATCAGCCGCGAGAAGACGACTGGCTGGCCGAACGTCCCTGGCTCCAGCATCAAAGGCGTCATGCGCGACCGGTGCCGCGGCCTGGACGGCGAGTGCAGCGAGGGGCTCCTCGACCTGGCCTTCGGGCCCGACACGGAGCACTCGAGCGACAACGCGGGCGAGATCATCTTCGGGGATGCCCAACTGCTGCTGCTCCCCGTGCGGAGCTTCTTCGGCGCCTTCGCCCGGGCCACGTGCCCCCTCGCCCTCCGCCGCCTGCGGCGCGACCACAAGGCCCTCGGTCTCGCGTGCGAAGTCCCGACGCCCGCCGTGGCGGCCGGCGAGTGCCTGCTGGGCGCGGAGGGAAGCGTCCTCGCCCACGATGGGAGGGTCTACCTGGAGGACCTGGACTTCGGGGCCGACAGCAATCCCGAGTCGCTAGCCGTGGCGGAGAAGCTCGCCACGGCCCTGGCGCCCGAGGGGCAGCGCGAGGACTTCATGAAGCGGCTCCTGATCCTCGATGACGACTCCTTCACCTACCTCACGGAGACAGCGGTCGCCGTCGCGGCGCGGATCCGACTCAAGGAGGACACCAAGACGGTCGACCAAGGCGGCCTGTGGTACGAGGAGTCCCTGCCGTCGGAGGCGGTCCTCTACTCACCGTGGATCGTGACGCCGCGCAAGGCGGAGGAGGACAAGCTCATCAATCTGCTCGGCTGCCTCGCTCAAGGCATCGTGCAGATCGGCGGGAACGCGACGGTGGGCCGAGGACTCTGCCGGATCGCCCTCTCGGGGGGGGTGGCGTGATGCCGACGCGCGCCCAAGAGCGACTCGAGAAGGCCTACACCGACGTGAGTCAGGTCCTGACGGACTGGGGGCCTGCCAAGGATCGGGATGGCAATGTCGCCAACGTGGACAGCAACCGCTACGGTGGCCTGTGCCACAAGGTCCCCGTGCTGATCCGCACGTGCGGTCTGTGCCAGGCGGTCGCCTTCATGGAGTCCAAGAAGGCTAAGGAGAAGAGCCACGAGCGCATGCTCCAGCACATCGCGAGCATCCTCGGGGTCGATGCCGGCGAACTGGCGACCGCCGTTGCCCAGATGCCGACAGTCGAGTACATGCACAAGACCCGGCTGCTGCTCGAGGCCCTCCTCTACTACAAGCGTTTCGCCGTGTCGATCCTCAAGACCGAGGCCGACTCGGGAGGTGAGCAGGAATGAGGGAGGCTCTGAGCGCGATCGTCGGGGATGATCCCAGGAAATGCCGGCACCCAGGTCACCCCGCCCTGTGGATCGGCGCCTACGTGGGGGACCTGAGGAGCGACTTGACCAAGAGCGGTGTGGTGAAGAAGGCCGCGGCTTGGACGCCGGACGGCGCCTACGAGGCCGCGTACGAGGCGTGGAAAAAGGCGATCACCGACGAACACACCCATGTAGAGGAGATGGTCGCCGCGTCGCCCGTCATCGTGGGATTGGCGGCAGAGACCCCCATCGAGACCTCCATCACCCTCCATTACCCATACGGTGTGCCCATCATCCCCGGGTCGGCCCTGAAGGGCCTGGCGCGGAGCTACGCCCGCCTCGCCGTCTCCCAGCGGGAGGGCGGCGAGGCCCTGGCCGAGGGTGGCGAGGCGTGCAAGTTCCTCTTCGGCACCCAGGAGCAGGCCGGCCAGGTCACCTTCCTGGACGCCTGGTGGGCGCCGACTGCGGGCGTCAAGCCCCTCCACCAGGATGTAATGACCCCGCACCACTCGAGGTACTACTCCAGCCAGGGTGAGGAATCCCCAGCGGACACGGAGGATCCCGTGCCCGTGAACTTCCTTCATGCCAAGGGACGGTTCCTGGTGGCGGTCCGGTGCGCGCGCGAGGAATGGCGCGAGTTCGCCTTCCGGCTGCTCGTGGCGGCCCTGGCTGACTGGGGGGTGGGCGCGAAGACGGCGGCGGGGTACGGCCGGTTGGAACTCACCCCCGGGGCGAAGTGGCCCCCCGCAGTGGACAAGCCCTTCCTCTGCACTATCCAGGCCATGACCATGCAGGAGGCCAAGTCGGAGGGGAGAGATCTGTTCAAGCAGGCGATGGAACAGCCCGCGGAGGCGACCCGCAGGGAAGCCCTCGTCCTGCTCCATGCGGCCTTCAAGAGCGCGGGGATGCTGAAGTCGAAGTGGATCAGCGAGAAGCCGGCCAGGGCCTGGATCACTGACGAGTTCCTACCAGCGTGTCACGAACTCGGTATCGGAGGCGACCCATGACCACCGCCATCGTCTCCACCTGCGGCACGAGCCTGCTCACCAATGGGGCAAACGCCGAGACGCGCAGGCTCATCACCGCCTGCGCGAACCACAGCGAGTCCCAACTCGAGCCCGGCGAGAAGGAAGCTCTCGACGCCTGGCTGGCCAACCGCCGGGAAGCGATCGCCGAGGCGGACTCCGCCGCCGTGCGCCGGCTCAGCGCCGAGCTGAACGGCCTGCTGGCATGGTACGGGGATGACTGGCCACACCGAAGCCACCAGGAGGTCCACTTCCTGCTCCACACGGACACCTACCTGGGCGCCCAGGCCGCGGGCGTCGTGGCGGGGTGGATGCGGGAGCAGGACTTGGCCGTCAGCCTGGTCAAAGCGCCGAAGCTCAACGCGAAGGACGCGGATCATTTCCATGACGCCATGTCCTGGCTCGCGCACTGGTGCCAGGAGGCGTTTCCTCGCGGAGCCTACGACCGGGTCGTGTTCAACCTCGTGGGGGGCTTCAAGAGCCTCCAGGGCTTCATGCAGGCGCTCGGGATGTTCTACGCCGACGAGTGTGTCTACATCTTCGAGACCGGCCAGGCCCTTCTTCGCATCCCCCGGCTTCCCATCCGCCTCGACGCCGCCGACATCCTCAGGGAGCACGCAAGCGCCTTCCTGCGGCTCGAGGTGTGGGGCCAGGCTCATGCCGATCAGTGCGCGGGAATCCCCGACGCCCTGCTGACGAGGGTCGGCGACCTGGTCGACCTCTCGCTGTGGGGCGAGCTTGTGTGGAAGGAGGGCAAGCAGGAGGCCCTCGGCAAGGACCTCCTGGAGCCCCTCTCACCACGGCTCGAGTGGGGCGGCTCGCTGCGCAAGGCGGCCGGCGAGCTGAGCCCCGATCTCCTGGCGCGGCTCAACGAGCAGCTCGCGAGGCTCGC
>Ga0209723_1001709_pt1 | contig 32838 bp, 25 predicted proteins | sample BiotimSIPDNA_2_FD_185750 | JGI IMG/M metagenome (GOLD analysis project Ga0209723, IMG submission 185750) | Anaerobic biogas reactor microbial communites from Washington, USA - Biogas_R2 time_0 SIP DNA (SPAdes) (version 2) | ecosystem: Engineered > Bioreactor > Anaerobic > Unclassified | place... | reverse complement strand
AAGTTTGCACACATAAAAGTATGCGATTACTCAGGAAACGGAATTAAACGTATTTTGGCAATTATTCAATTTCAACTCAAGTTAAGAAAATATGCGAAGAGAATCGCCAAGGAGTCCGGCATTACACCTGATGTCGTTGTGACGGATTGTGCGCCTCTTCCATTTTACATGGGTTATAGAGTAAGTCGCCTTTTCGATGCTGTATACGTAAAGGAGATAAGAGATTTATGGCCGGAATCACTTGTTGAGTACGGTTTTGTTAAAGAAGGTAGTCTGTTTGCAAGATTTCTTTATCGATTAGAAAAGAAACAATATGAGAAGGCAGATCATATTGTTTTCTCGATGGAAGGCGGAGCTGACTATATTGTCGATAAAGGGTGGGATCTAGAGCATGGCGGAAAGATCGATTTGAGGAAAGTTCATCACATCAATAATGGGATTGATTTGCATGAATTTGATACCAACAAAAGTATTTATCTGGAGGAATACAGCCAATATTTTTCTGATACATGCGTTAATTATGTTTATGTGGGTTCAATCGGACATGCAAATCAGCTTGGATTATTTCTTTCAGCTTTTGATAGGGTCGTTCGTGAAGGATTTAATATGAGGCTGATCGTTGTTGGTGATGGTGATCAAAGAGAGATTCTTGAACAAAAACATGAAAGCAATCCAAATATTTTTTTCGTTGGCCCAGTCGAAAAGAAGTGTGTTCCATCTATACTTTCACAAGCAGACGTTTGTGTATTGTGTGTGAAGCAAACGGGTCTAGGAAAATATGGTGTAAGTTACAATAAACTTTTTGAGTACTTAGCCTCAGGAAAACCGGTCCTAAATCTATTTAAGACTAACTACGATTTGTTGGAGCTTTCTAATGCGGGTATATCATTGGACGACCAATCGTGTGATCTTATTAGAAGGGCAATTTTGTTTTTTTATGATATGCCTTCACATGAGCGAGAAACGATGGGTGCTAGAGGGAGAAAAATTGCTGAATCTTTTGATTTCGAGATCCTTACTGGTAGGTTAATTTCTATTTTAGAAGATTTCAAGTAAAGAGAGTAAGCTTACAACTATTTTTCGTTAAGATGGCATTCGAAAAAGAAATCTGGGAATTAATTCTAGATATGGAGTAAAACCACTATATGAAAAATGATTTGCTAATCAAAATAGAGAACAAACAGATTAAGGTTGGAGTGGTCGGTCTGGGCTACGTTGGCTTGCCGCTTGCAGTCGAAAAGGCCCGCGCAGGGTTTGATACGACCGGTTTTGATATTCAGGCTAAAAAAGTAAGCATGGTGAATCAAGGACACAATTACATCGGTGATGTGATCGATGATGATTTAGCCGAGTTGATCAGGGAAGGGAAGATGCGCGCGACGTCCGATTTCTCTTTCGTAAAGGATATGGATTTCATTGCGATTTGCGTACCAACACCACTGGATATGTATCAGCAACCCGATCTCAGTTACGTTAAATCGTCTGCTGAATCAATCGCAAGATATTTGACTCCAGGAACAATGGTTGTGTTGGAATCCACGACATATCCCGGTACAACGGAAGAGCTACTCATGCCTATATTGGAAGAGGGCTCGGGCCTCGTCTGCGGAAAAGATTTTTTTCTAGGATTTTCGCCCGAAAGAGTAGATCCCGGAAACCGCATTTACAATACGAAGAATACACCAAAGGTAGTTGGCGCTATCGGCGAAGATGCCCTCGAACTCATTTCGTCTATGTATCGCGCTGTTCTAGATGGGGATGTACATACCGTTTCCTCTCCTGCAGTCGCTGAAATGGAAAAGATACTCGAGAACACATTTAGAAATATAAATATCGGTCTCGTAAATGAGATGGCAATCCTTTGTCATAAAATGAATATCGATGTGTGGGAAGTAATTGATGCCGCCGCGACAAAGCCGTATGGCTTTATGCCGTTTTACCCCGGTCCCGGACTTGGCGGACACTGCATTCCACTCGACCCTTATTACCTTGCGTGGAAAGCGCGCGAATATAATTTTCATACGTCTATGATCGAGGCTTCTATGATGATCAATGACAGGATGCCCGAGTATTGTAAGGAACGTGCGATACACATACTGAATCGTACTCAAAAAGCAATTAACGGAGCGAAAGTGCTAGTTCTTGGAGTTGCTTATAAACAAGATATAGATGACTATCGCGAGAGCCCTGCTATTCGTGTCATTGAGCAACTATTGTCTGTCGGTGCTGATGTTTCATATTTCGATCCTTGGATTCCCCGTTTTAAATTCGGTCAGCTAGAGATGGAGAGCATACCCGAGCTCACAGAAGCAGTGCTAGGTGAGGCAGACTTAGTCGTTGTAACGACTTCTCATACCAATTTCGATTATTATTTTATCCAGCGTCATGCCAAGATGGTTTTCGATACAAAAAATGCGATGAAACACGTAACGGATAGAGACAACATCGAAGTATTGTAGTATGTAGGTTAAATACTTAGCTAAAGAGAGAAAGTAAATGCGATACGGATTAATTGGTTGCGGCAGAATCGCGCCGAACCACTTAGAAGCTGCAAAAAACTGCGGTATAGAGATAGTCGCTATTTGCGATATCGTTCAGGACAGGATGGTTGCAACTGCGGAGAAATTTGGTATATCCGAAAAAATAAGACTGTATGAAGACTATAAGCAGATGCTTGCACAGGAAGACCTGCAATTGGTTGCGATTTGTACCGAGAGCGGAAAACATGCTTCAATTGCTCTCGATTGCATTGCTACCGGTTGTCATGTCATCATAGAAAAGCCAATTGCGCTATCCTTATGCGACGCTGATGCGATTATCGAGGCCGGGCGTAAACAGGGTGTTGTTGTATGTGCCTGTCATCAGAATAGATTCAATAAGTCAATTATGAAAATACGCGAAGCGGTTGATGAAGGTCGCTTTGGACGACTTTTTCACGGAGCGGCTCACATTCGCTGGAATCGTGGGAAACAATATTACGATCAGGATGAATGGCGCGGTACATGGGAGCAAGATGGCGGTGTTCTTATGAATCAGTGTATTCACAATATCGATCTTCTGAGGTGGATGATGGGTAATGATATCGATGAAGTGTTCGCATTTACCGATAATCTAAATCACCCTTATCTTGAGACAGAGGATTTGGGGCTTGCGCTCGTTAAGTTTTCAAATGGGGCATACGGACTAATCGAAGGAACGTCGAATGTGTACCCATCTAATCTTGAGGAAACATTGTATCTTTTCGGAGAGAGAGGCACAGTGAAAGCAGGTGGCAAATCCGTTAACTTGATCGAAGAGTGGCGTTTCAGTGATGGTAAAGATACGGCTGAGGAGATCAAGGCGAAATATCATGAGAATCCGCCTAATGTCTATGGTTTTGGTCATATACCATTGTATGAAGATGTATTTCAGGCAATTGAAGGGAATAGGGAGCCATATATTACCGGTGAAGATGGGAGAAGAGCCCTCGAGTTGGTATTAGCTATTTATAAATCGTCAGCTTTGGGAACAAGTGTTAAGCTACCTTTTGGAGAGGGTTCAACTCTAGATTATGTAGGGCAGTGGAATGGATAACGAAAACTACTTTGTGCACGAGTCGACTTATATCGATTTAGATGTTGAGATAGGTGAAGGAACGAAAATATGGCATTTTTGCCATGTTCAGTCTGGTGTACGTATCGGGCAGAATTGTACATTCGGGCAGAACGTAAACGTAGGGAACAACGTTGTTCTTGGCAATGGATGCAAAATACAAAACAACGTTTCCTTGTACGAAGGTGTCCAGCTTGATGATTACGTTTTCTGTGGACCTTCGTGTGTGTTTACAAATGACTTGACACCTCGCGCAAAATATCCAAAAGGACGCGTGAATTATGTCAAAACATACGTAAAAGAAGGCGCTACGATCGGTGCGAACGCGACGATTGTCTGTGGAGTCACAATTGGCAGTTGGGCTATGGTGGCCGCAGGAGCTGTCGTGACGAAAGATGTTAAGAATTACGCGCTGGTCGTCGGTGTTCCAGCAAGACATTGCGGTTGGGTATGTGAATGTGGACAAATCCTTGAGGAAGACTTGGAATGTAGTCATTGTAATAGAAAGTACCGACTGAGCGATGATGGATTGGAAAGGATTATCGAATGAAGTTTCGAGACTTAAGAGCACAGTATGATCATCTTAAGGAACGGATTGATGCAAATATTTTGGAAGTGTTGCATAGCACTGCATTTATTGGCGGCAGACAAGTAACAGAACTTGAAGAGACGCTTGCAAAGTATGTAGGAGTCAAATACTGTATATCATGCGCTAATGGGACTGATGCTCTTCAGCTCGTTTTAATGGCATGGGGAGTAGGGGAAGGCGATGCAGTTTTTGTTCCCGATTTTACTTTCTTTGCAACGGCAGGGTGTGCTTCTATCGTTGGTGCAACGCCCGTCTTTGTCGATGTAGATCCTAGAACATTTAACATTGATGTAGAAGATCTTGAAAAGAAGATTGCGGAAACGATTAATCTTGGAGTGCTTACTCCAAAAGTGATCATTCCCGTTGATCTATTCGGATTGCCGGCAGATTATCCGTCAATCGAGAGAATAGCTAAGCAATACGATTTAAAGGTGCTGGAAGACGGTGCACAAGGATTTGGCGGTAATATAAACGGACAAATTGCTTGTTCATTCGGTGATGCGGCGATCACATCCTTTTTCCCCGCGAAGCCTCTCGGTTGTTATGGTGATGGAGGGGCAATGTTTACGAATGACACTGAACTTGCTGTGAATCTTCATTCTCTGAAGGCGCAAGGGAGGTCTCCTGAGGATAAATATGATAATCGTGCGATCGGTATGAATTCGAGGCTGGATACGCTCCAAGCGGCGATTCTATTGGTCAAGTTTGAAGAATTTGTTGAGAATGAAATCGACGCTTCAAATAGAATTGCGTCTGAATATACTTCACGTTTACATGACATAATCACGACACCGATTATTCCGGAAGGCTACTATTCAAGCTGGGCGCAATACACAATTATTCTTCCTGACGAGAAGACTCGTGATGGTCTAAAGGAACATCTACAATCAAAAGGAATCCCTTCAATGATCTATTACCCGCGGGGTATGCATCAGCAGTCTGCCTACGAAGACATGAAAGTAGCGGACTCCAGCTTGCCTATCACATCCAGAATGACAAAATGTGTACTGTCTCTACCGATGCATCCTTACTTAACAAGCGATGACATTGAAAAGGTATGCATTGCAGTTAGACAATTTTTTAAAGGTGTTTGATCAGATACTCGTGACAACGTTTGTATCGAAAATGCGTGTAGAGAGGGGTTGTTGGATTGCTTAATAGTTATATGACAACCCTTTGCCGGATCTGCAGTCAACACTCATTTTTGTCTGGTAGAGAAGGTAATCTATGATAAAAATATGTCATGTAACCAGTGCTAATAATTACGTTATTTCGATTCCTATAAAAATGTTTGAATACATGGCTACAGGGCTTCCCTTTTTTGCTTCGGATTTTGAATTGTGGAAGAGAATTGTTGATAAATATCCATGCGGCTTATGTGTTAATCCTGTATGTATTGAAGAAATTCAAAATGCTTGCAATCGTCTGCTTAACAATCCTGAGTTTGCTCAAAACATGGGTAGTACGGAGAAGGGAAGCTGTTTTTAAACGACTTTAACTGGGATAAAGAAGCTGTTTCTCTGTTACAATTATACGAGGTATTGTGTCAGTAGAGATAATCTATTCGTGTTATCGTTTGAATTTGAAGACAGTAAAGTATGCCCATGTGAAGATTTAAATGGGAGCTTATGTATGCATAATGAACAAATTTATCTGCATTGGTTTTTCTGTTCTGCATGTCAGATAGACTTGTTAAAGAGTCTTTCAATGATTTCTATCAAGTTCTTGTGAATGAGGCTTGCCTAATGACCGGAGTTTGCTATTTGAAAAAATGCAGTTTGTTGAAGAATCGTTCACTTAGACTGGTCTATATTATCATTCTTTCAACTGTTCTATTGCCTGATATTCGTATTAAAGGTTTGCCATCTCTTAGAATAGAGCAAATTCTAATTAGTATTTTGTCTATCATTGTGGTTTATGTCCTATCAATTGACAACGACTTCAGAATACTGATGCCAAAATTCATCTTCGTACAAATTGGACTATCGTTCTTCATTTTGTTATCAATGCTTGTTGGCTCTCTTAAGGGGATTGACATTATCTTGAGAGATTTTTTTGAGCTTTATAAAATATTCATCTATGTCGGAGTATATACTGTTACCCTTTTATGCATCAAATCAAATGACGACAGAATAAGCATCATCAAGTTTATGATTGTATGCATTCTGTTATCAGTGTTAGTTGCTGTTCAACAGTATTTCGATTTGTTTAGCCTAAATGAAAAATACGTAAGATGGTTAGCGCCTACTCAATATCATACCTTAGTGGATAACTACCCAAATCCACGTGTTATTGGAATGACCTCAAATCCGAATGAATATGCGGTCATGCTAGGCTTAGGATGCCTGCTGTCGTGGAGTCTATTCGTTCAGACATTTCGTACAAGATATTTTATGTATTTCCTTCTGTGTAGTATGGGTGTGATATTAACTGGCTCAAGATCCGGGATGATATTTTTAATAGCGTGTGTCTTTTTATTTAATATTCTCTATTTGTATGATTTGCTTCGTAAAAGAGAATTGAAGGCTTTTAATCATATGATTTCGACTTTTTTTATATTCACGATACTTGTTTTAGCTATTTTTTTATTGCTACCTCAAACAATAACATGGCGATTAAAAGCAGGATTGAATATTGGTATGGATACTAGCTTTCAGGCAAGGTTATCAAATTGGGATGAGCATATATCATACTTTAAGATGAGTCCAATGTTTGGACTCGGCCCTGCAAAGTCAATTGTGTATGAGACTTTCGTAGATAATGAATGGCTATTGTTATTAAGACGATATGGCATAGTTGGTACATTGTATCTAATTTATATGTTTTTAATACCGATGCTGGAACGAAAACGGAATCTTTTTAATATAATTTATATATCGGTAATTTGCGCATCTGCGATATATATGATTCCTGCAAGTATCTATCATTCATTCCGTCTGATGCCACTCGTTATGATACTTACAGCCATTATTCCCGATGGTAATTGTGATAATAATGTGAGAGTGGATTCTTATAGATGCCCATGCTAGCTATTGTCTAATATTGGGAATTTCATTGGACTCAAATTAGTTAATTGATGAGGAGATGTGTACTAGTTAATCAACAAATAGATTGGAGAATGGCTACGATGAACATACTTCTTGTAACGACCTTATATCCCGCATACAAGAACCAATCAAGAATAGAGTCTTCATATGCGGTACATTACTTTGCAAAAGAATGGAGGAAAAATCATTGCGTTAGTGTTATGAGGATATTTCCTATTTATCCCAAAATGATGATTCCTTTCGCGAAGGCGAGAAGAAGTGAGCAGATTAACACTTTCCCGGATTGTTTTGAGGCAGATGGGGTTAATATTAAAAGAATACCCATTAATAAAACACCTAAAATTGATTACTCCATGAGTGCTATTAAAAAAGCAGCTTTGGATATAATCAATCATTTCGAGAAAGACTATGTGCCGGACCTTATTATATGCGATATGCTCAACCCCTCGATTTACATAGCCCAAATTATTAAGTCAATATTTGGTTCAAAGCTTATTGCAAGCTTGCATTTTACAGACACTCTCTATTTAAAAAAAGAGAAAAATCTCATTCGTTTTCGAACGCTAGAACCTTACGTAGATAAAATCGTCTTTCGGTCAAATAGTGTTGAGAAGACTTATTGGCAAATAGTCGGTGTTCAAAAAGATGCAAATAAATATTTCACCATCCCTTTTGGTGTTGAGGAAGACGTAATAGCTAGTCACGAAATGCTTGTTGAGAAAATTAAGAATAAATCTTTCGAGATTTTGACTGCCTGTAGCTTGATTAAGCTAAAGAACGTAGATGTTTTGATCAAAGCGTTCTCAAATACCAGTCTGAATGAACCGTATAGATTGCGAATAATCGGAGAGGGGCCAGAAAAGGACAATCTGATGAAGCTAGCAGAATCATTCGGGAATAGGGATAGGATTATTTTTGAAGGGGAGAAAACTAGGGAAGAAGTTCTAAGGGCGATGGCGAAGGCTGATGTTTTTGCTCTTGTAAGTTCTCCCGAAACTTTTGGCCTTGTATATGTTGAAGCTATGGCGAAGGGTTGTATCACAATTGGTTCTGCTGGCGAGGGGATTGATGGAGTATTAGTTGATAATTTCAATGGGTTTCTTTGTGAGCCTAGAGTAGTGGACGATCTGAGTAATACGTTGAAAAAAGCTGTTAGTTTGGATGATGCGCGCAAATTTGAGATAATCAATAATGCTAAATTGACGGTTGAGCGATTAACCAACGAAAGCCTAGCGAATCTTTTTCTTGAAAAAGTATTTTAATGTGGTTATAGGGGTTCAATATGTGAAATAGTTTTCAGGAGCGACGTTGAATGGATAGTAAACCAAAACGGCGTAATGGATCATAAAATACTGTTTTGTACGCCAATCTTTAAATCCCTTTACCCTCATACTGGCTTGCGGAAATGGGAAGAATACAACGCTTTATAGTAAGGCATTTGGTAGTCTTTTTTGCTCCTCAGACCTCTCAGATTGGCGTATTTCATAAGTGTATTTCAATTTTAAAGGTTTTCAAGCATAATGTGTAAGTCTGACAGGTCACTTACTATGTTGGGGATTGTTTATATTTTCCATAAACTTCCTCTCGAAATATTCGTTTGAGGTGATTAATATGAAGATATTACATGTAAATTCCTATTACTCAGGAGGGAATTTTTATAAAAACCTATACAATTATCAGGTAGGTATAGGATATGAAATAAAAGTGTTTGTGCCGGTACATACATGCGTTGAGGATCAAATTGAATATGGTTCTTATGCAACAATATCAAAGAATCATTCTAAGTTAGACCGATTCATCTTTCATCTTAAAGTAAATAAGATATATAAGGATTTGTTAAATAAGTGTAATGTATCAGAATATTCTGTTATTCACGCACACTCACTTTTTGTTAACGGTTTTGTTGCGATGAAACTTAAAGAACATTTTAATATTCCCTATGTTGTTGCTGTTAGAAATACAGATGTCAATGTATTTTTTAGAAGACTAGTATATCTTCGCAGGACAGGTTTGAAAATTTTAGAAAATGCTGACCAAATAATTTTCATCTCAGATTCGTACAAGAGGCAGGTTCTTTGCAAATATGTTCCTTTTGAAAAACGACAAATGATTGCTGATAAGATTTCAGTTATAACTAATGGTATTGATGATTTTTGGTTAGATAACTTTCCCAATAGGAATTCCATAAAACCTAGTGTCGATCTTAATCAGCGCACAATGAGACTTCTCCATGTTGGAGATATTAATAAAAATAAAAATATACAAACCACGATTCAGGCTATAGAGATTTTAAGAAATAGAAATAATAGAGTTGTTTTTGAAGTAGTTGGTGAAGTTAAGAATCAGAGCATTTATGCATTGCTTATCGATTTGCCATACGTAAATTATTTAGGTGTTAGAAACAAAGAAGAGTTGTTGGGCATATACGGTAAAAACGATATCTTAGTTTTGCCTTCCATTTACGAAACGTTTGGTTTGGTATACGCTGAGGCGATGAGCCAAGGTTTGCCAGTTATCTACACCAGAGGTCAGGGGTTTGATGGTCAGTTTGAAAACGGGCTCGTCGGGTATGCTGTAGATAGCCACAACCCTAGAGAAATTGCAGATAGTATTTTACAAATATATGAGAATTATAGTGCTATCTCAGAAGCTTGCTTGATACATTCAAAGAATTACAGTTGGGATAAAATAGGTGAGTCGATTTCGAATATTTACAAATTATGTATAGATAGTTGAATTAAAAATATAGTGGCAATCAATCTTGAACATGTTCTTTAAACAAATTAACTCCACGAATCAGCGGTTTGTACATCACAAATTTGATCATTTTCATGGGAGTAGCCTATTCCTAACAGATCTTGTAATCGCGCGCAACTCTTTTATTTTAAATAAGTAACCCAACATAAGATAGAGTAGCAATGTCAATATGCTCATTGCGATAAATATAAGGTAGTTATGCTGTGCGTTGGAGAGGAAAAGTTGGATAAGATACTTACCAGCCAACATGAAAGCGAGACAAATGGCAGAGGCTACGAGGACTTTGCCTAAAGTGATTAATAAATTTTTGTTAGCGAAATTGTAACCTTGTTTCCTTTTCAACAATACGATAAGAGATGTTGTAACGATGATGCTACTGATCCCTGATGCGAGCGCTATTCCAGAGACTCCTAAATATTTGATAAATAGGAGCGTAAACAAAACGTTGAAGATCAGAAGCAATACAGCGAAGATAGCAGGAGTGCGTGTGTCCATATTTGCATGGTATGCGTTCGTTGTAATTCGCATGAAAGAAAAAGCAGGTAAACTTAATGAGTACACTGCTACGATCTTCGCAGTGTTCAGAGTATCGAAGCTATCAAAACGCCCACGTTGAAATAGGATGGTTATAATTTCCTTCGAAAAGAAAGCCATAAAAACAGCTAACGGAATTGTAATGATCAGAACTGCAACGTAAGCTTGATCAAGATATCGGTGCGCTCTATTGAATTTCTTGCGTGAAAATGCTTGAGACATTGCAGGGAATACCATCATTGACATGCTCGCGATGAATACCGTCAAAATGGTTGAATTGATAAGTCCACCATACGTTAAATAAGTAACCGAGCCGGCAGGTAGCCAAGTAGCTAGACTTTTATCCACGATTGTACCTGCTTCGGACACAATGGTGCTAAAAATGACGGGGATGCTTAATTTGCCCATTCGATTGACATAAGGATCTTTGAAGTCAAGCACAGGTATATACCTATACTGACTTCTTATGAGACTGGGTAAGAGAAAGATTAGTTGCGCTAGTCCTGCTAAAATACTCGACCATGTGAGACCGATAATACCATGTTTCTCTGAAAAGAAAATGAGATAGAGCAGATATGCAGCGTTCAAGGGAATACCGATCATAGTCGGTGCTAGAAATCGACGATTGTATTGTAAATAACCGGAGAAAATTCCAACTAAGCCAGGAAATAGAATTGAAATCATTGTAATCCGACTCAAGCTAACGGTTAGTTCAAATGCCTCAGGAGAGTTCCTTGCAATACCCTGTGCCAGAACGCTTGTAATCGGTCGGATAAAGATTGTGGCAAGCAGAAGTAAAACGACGGAGATCAACAGAATTATATGGACAATATTGTTGGTGAATCGTTGATTATCAGCCGATTCATCGGCATCTACCTCCGAAAGAACCGGTATAAAAGTTTGTCCTACTGCAGAGACGAGATAGACAGAAAAGAACTGGGACATCGTGACAGCAAAGAAAAAAGCGTCGGTCTCAGCGCTAGAGCCGAAGTATTTAGTCATCAGGATTTCGCGTGCAAAACCGAACAAGCGACTGAACGCACTAATGATCACAAGTAGAACAGCCGTTCGTTGATAATTGAACGTTCTACCATTAGTTTGCGATTTACTCTTTGTGTATATTTTCATACTAACTTAGCTATAGAAAATCATAATAAGATTGATATCACGCGTTTATTTCAGTGTATATTCATCAGAGTAAAGAAATGGCCGGGAGTTCGCTCAATTCACCTCAAAAATGCAAACCACACAACCAGTATCACAGCCATCCCGATAAGAAAACCGGCCAAGAGACTCAAACCAAACGTTTTCAATTCTCTCTTTATTCTTGATTTTCTTACTTGGTCTGCTGTGTCCATATAATCGTTACCATTTCCGCCGTTTGAGTAGTTCTCCCGTTGTATATTGATTACATCTTGAGAAGATGTTGGTTCTTGTCCGAACTCCGGATATTTATCTTTTGCGTTGCGCCTTCTACGCCTAACATTTGCAGATGTGCCATTCTCTGGAGCCTGCGAGCCATAAGACTTCTGGATGCGCTCTACATTTTTTTGGGCCGCATCGTCGGGTTCCACTAGCTCCAAGTCGCGCACCTTGATGGCGAGAACCGTGCCGTTCTCCGAGTTGTCTGCTTGCCTCGAGTGCAGTTGCGCTAGGCGGATGTTCGCCGCGAAGGCGTCAGGGGCAGCGATGTCTTCAGCTAATTGACTATGGTGGAAATTCGTATGGAATCCCTCTGTGGCGAGTAGGATGATATCGCTCGCTTCGAGGTCAAACCTCTTCATCGTATTCGGTACCGGAAGCTCGAAGGTAGCTCTGGGATCACCAATGTAAATGGATAGATCAGATTCAGTTTGCGCATCGTAAGGGTCGATGAGCGAGTATAGTTCGTTGTCGCGATAAAGGTGTATCTTCGTATCGCCGACATTGAGAATGTACGCTGTGTTGGCATCGATAAGGAGAAGCGCGAAGGAAGCGCCGACGCCTTGATCGGCACGCGGAGCGATCTGATCCAATACGCGAAGATGTGTTTCTTGGATGAGCTCGTGTGAAAACCGGTAAAAGTCAAGTTCGGGAAGTTTGTAATTGTCAAGTTGGGCGACAAAGTCCTTGGTGACGCGTTGGATGATGCGTCCTGCAAGGTCTCCCGCACCGGAACCGCCGAACCCCTGTGTGACGATATAGAATTGCGTGTAGTCGGACGCGCCGAGCGACTGCTCCTCGCTGCCCGTGATCATGTCGGGGTAGACGCGGTCTCCGCAACTAAAAGAATCTTCATTAACTTTTGCATTCGCGCCTGACTCTGTCAGACCAATTACCATCGTTCGAGCCATATTGTATCCTCCGTACCGTTACGAATTATAGCATAATTGGACCGGTATTTAGCGTGATATACTTTGTGTACAGGATGACCTTGTGTGTACCGTAAATTGCATGACCGCAACATCCGACATTGCGCGCCGATGAAACGCCGCGATATCCCGCTATTGGAGCATCGTTCATGAGGGTAGACCGCTATGATTGATCATTTACATTACGAGTCGAAGAACCCTGTCGTCATTGTTACGGGGGCTTCGTCCGGTCTGGGCTTGGCCTTTGCGCGCTTGCTCGATGAGACACTTCCGGAGGAAATATCATTCTGGCTTATCGCGAGAGATGAGGAGAAGCTTCGGCGTTTAGCGGACGGTATGCAGCGTGGGACGCGCTGCTTCTCGCTCGATCTGAAGGAAGAATTCTCCTTTGCCGTCATTGAAGACGCATTGCGTTCGGATGGTGCGACGGTGCAGCTCCTTGTCAACAACGCGGGGGAGGGGATGCCGGGTCCTTTTGATGAGCAGAGTGTTGCCTGTCATCGGTCGCTCTGCGATCTCAATGTTCGCGCACAAGTCTCTCTCACGTCGATTGCTCTTCCATATATGGAGGAGGGGAGCGCCATCGTCTTTACGTCGTCCGTAGCCGCGTTCCTGCCTCAACCCGGATTCGCGACGTATGCGGCTTCGAAAGCGTTTGTTCTCTCGTTTGGTCGCGCGCTTGCCGAAGAGTTGCGCCCTCGTCGCATCGGCGTAACGGTGACATGTCCCAATCCGATGTTGACCGAGTTCTTCACGTCGGAAGAAAAGGAAAAACTCCTCACTTCCTACAAGCGTTTCTCCATCGAGGATCCCGCCCTCGTCGCGAAAAAAACGATCGCGGCCGTGCGAAAACGAAAAGTAGTCGTCGTCACATCGCGGTTAGGGAGACTCGTTCGCCTGCTCTCGAAAATTGTGCCGCAGCGTTGGATCATCCGATTTGTCGCTAAAGCGGCAAACGAAAAGCCTTGATACTTTGGTTGTGCATCAAGGCTTAGTTAATGGATTATTTGAATTCCCTGATTTATTTGCCGCTCTTGATCTTTATGTAGACGAGCTTGACGTTCGGATTGCCCGTGTCCCGCATTTCGACATCGTAGCGACCAATCGATTGGATCAATGTCGTCAGCTTGTCGTACCCGTAGTTGCGCGAGTCGAATGAGGGTTGTTTCTTGACGATCAGGTTGCCGACTTCAGCGAGGAAAGCCCAACCGTTTTCGTCTTCCACATCTCGGATAGAAGAGGAGATGAGTTGAATCAGTTTTTTGTCAATCTTCTGAATGATTTTATCCGGCTTTTTCTGATCGCGTTCGGCAGTTTTGCGATCGGTCAACTTACGCCCTGAATCCTTTTTGTCTGCATCGTGACGTACCGTACTTGTAAGACGTCCTGTTTGCCTGACTTCCTTTTCCACCTCGATATCTTCTTCCCCGTGTTGATCGATGATCTCCAAGTAGATGAAGCGGTCGCATGCGGCGATAAAAGCGTTCGGCGTCTTCATCTCCCCGAAGCCGTACACGATTTTCCCCGATTCGCGAAGTCGCGTGGCGAGCTTCGTAAAATCGCTGTCGCTCGAAACGAGGACGAAACCGTCAATCTTGTCGGCATAGAGAATGTCCATCGCGTCGATGATCATGGCTGAGTCGGTGGCATTCCTCCCCGTCGTATAGCTGAATTGTTGGATGGGACTGATGGCGTAATCGAGGAGCTGGTTCTTCCATTGTGCCAAGTTGGGCTTCGTGAAGTCTCCATAGATACGTTTGATCGTCGGTGTGCCGTAGCGTGCGATCTCTTCCATCATGCCGCGCACATTGTGCGGCGGCACGTTATCGGCATCGATCAGAACAGCCAGTCTGACATCGCTGATTTTCTGCTGATTCGTAGTTGCCATAGTGAATAATCGTTAAACCTTTCTGAAGTGAGACGTGCAAAAACGCACGAATGATTCGTATTTATATGTTACCATATGTGCCACGTTGCGTAGTGACGCAGTTTTTGCTAACATAACATATCGATTCGCGAAGGATTCATCCATTCCTTCGACTGTTTTGAAGCCAGTGGGTATTCGTATACGTGCAATGGATGGCTGGAGGTATGTCTGATTGGACGGCAGTAGCTGTACCGGCCCTCTGCTGAGGGCCATCTTAACTGAACATGTGAGCGCGGGAACCGTTCGAGGTTCGCTTTTGTTCGATTTTATCCTGATTTTCTTTCTTATTTCGGTCAACGGATTCTTTGCTGCTGCGGAGATGGCTGTTGTCACGCAGAACGATAACAAAATTCGCCAGATGGCCGACTCCGGTCATGCGGCGGCTAAACGTCTGCTCCGCTTTGTTGACAATAAGAGCCGTTTTCTTTCGACGATTCAAGTGGCGATTACGTTAGCCGGATTTCTGTCAAGTGCTTTTGCTGCGGACAAGCTAGCTGTCAGATTATATGTTTTTGTCGATCCGGGCTTGGTGTATCCGTCGTTGCGGACGTTGCTGGTCGTCTTGATGACGATCGTATTGTCTTACTTCACGCTTGTGTTTGGTGAGCTCGTGCCGAAACGACTGGCGATGCGCCGCCCTGAACAGTTCGCGATGATGGTATCGGGTATTTTGAGATTTTTCGATTTTGTCTTTCGACCATTCACGAAACTTCTAGAGTGGTCGACGAATCTTGTATTGCGCATTCTCGGCATCGACCCCGATGAGGCATCGTCGCGCGTCACGGAAGAAGAAATTCGTATTCTCGTCGAGGCGGGAGCCGGATGTGGCGATCTGCAGGAGACGGAAGCCGATCTGATCAAGAATATATTCGCATTCGATGACAAATACGTCTCGGAGATCATGACGCCGCGCGTCTCGATTACGAGCGTGCCGCTGAGCTCAACGTATGAAGAAGCCGTCGATATCGTCGCGCATGCGAGCTACTCGCGCTTTCCCGTTTACGATGAGGACATCGACGACATCGTAGGCATCCTGATCGTCAAGGATTTGCTCCGCGTCCCGAAGTCCAAGCGCGGCGCGGATTTCAAACTCGAAAGCATTCTGCGTCCCGCCTTTTTCGTTCCCGAAGTGAAGAAGGTTGACGTTCTCTTCCGCGAGATGAAACAGCAGCACACGACGCTCGCTGTCGTCGTCGATGAGTATGGCGGAACGGAGGGCATCGTCACGATGGAGGACTTGCTCGAAGAGATCGTCGGAGAGATCGAGGACGAATACGACGCACCTGTGACGAGCGTCGTCGTCAATGCCGACGGTTCCTATGTGTTCAGCGGTTTGCTGACGCCCGCCGAGGCAGGTCGCTACGTTCCTGAACTTGATGAGCTGAAAGAGGACGATGACTTTGATACGATCGCCGGATTCGTTCTTTCGCTTCTCGGTTATATTCCGGAGAAAGGTGCGCAACCGGAGGCGATTTTTAAACACCTTAAATTTACAGTGCTTGAGATGGATGATCGAAGAATATCGCGTATTCGCCTTGAGGTATTGCCGGATAAATCATCGGAAGATGAGGATTAGGCAGTTCTTGTTCGCGGCCGCCCGTTTCGCTTAACGGAATGACGCGTCAAATCAGACGACCGCAAGTAGTACAATGATTATCAGTTGTTTATTGCATACCACATTTTTCTTGCTGAGGAATTATTTATGAAAAAGAACACTGTTGTTGAGATCGAGACAACAGCAGAATCCCTGTTGACCGGAGAGGATGCGGCAATTCAATCGATTGAGTGCGTTGTCAAGACACTTGGGACGGATGCGGCATCGGGAATTTCCGAAACGGAAGCTATTTCACGGATTAAACGCTTCGGGCGCAATGAGTTGGAAGATGAGAAAAGCGCTCCCTTTATTGTTAAGTTGCTCAATCAGTTCAAGGATTTTCTCATACTGATTTTGATCGTTGCTGCCGTTATTTCCGCCGCGCTTGGCGAGGTGTTCGACGCGAGCATCATTTTGGCGATTGTCGTCATCAATGCGTTTCTAGGAGCGATTCAGGAGAACCGGGCGGAGAAGGCGCTCGAAGCCCTGAAAAAGATGTCAGCGCCTTTCGCGCGTGTCAAGCGAGGAGGTGAGATACGCGAGGTGCCTGCCGCCGAACTTGTGCCGGGCGATCTCGTTGAGCTTATTGCGGGCGACGTTGTACCCGCAGATTTGAGGCTTGTTTTATCCGCCAACTTGCAGGCGAATGAATCGGCGTTGACGGGCGAATCTGTCCCGGTACACAAGGACGCTATGGCTCTGTACGATGAAGTTCCCGGCATCGGCGATCGACTCAACATGGTGTTTAGCGGGACGGAGATTACATACGGTCGCGGGGAGGGAATCGTCGTTTCAACGGCATCCAAGACTGAGATCGGGAAGATTGCCGATCGCCTGAAGAGTATCGAAACGGAAGCGACGCCCCTGCAAGAAAATTTAAATCGTCTCGGCAAGATTCTCGGCATTCTCTTTCTCGCTATCTGCGCCATTATCTTCGCGGTCGGTCTTTTGCAGGGCGGTGAACCGTTGGCGCTCTTCATGACGGCGATCAGCTTGGCCGTCGCGGCGATACCCGAAGGACTGCCCGCCGTCGTGACAATTCTGCTAGCGCTCGGCATGAATAGGATGGCGAAGGAGAATGCGATCGTCAAACGTTTGCTCGCCGTCGAGACACTCGGTTGCGTTGATACGATCTGCTCCGACAAGACGGGGACGCTTACGCAGAATGAGATGACGGTGACGCGCCTTTACGCCGGAGATGAGCAATATTCGGTCTCCGGTGTCGGGTATGCACCGACGGGCGTTATTGTGCGCGGTAACGCATCGGAAACGCATGACGTGAAACTGTCCGGTGTCTTGAAGCGTGTTCTTGAAATTGGAGTTCTCTGTAACGATGCCGTCTTGACGAGGAACGAAGAGGATTACGTATCCATGATCGGAGATCCGACCGAGGGTGCCATGCTGACCGTTGCGGAAAAGGGCGGCATATCGGTGTCGGGACTTAGAGAAGCGCGTCCCGTGATCTGGGAGCTCCCTTTCGATTCTGAACGCAAGATGATGACAGTCGGTTGTCTTATGGAAGACAGTGTTCCGTACTCCCTTACGAAAGGCGCTCCGGATCGCATACTTGATCGCTGCGATCGCGAGCTGACGGAGGAGGGAATTGTCTCCCTGAGCGACGAGCGACGCGAAGTCATCCTCTCTCGGAATATCCATTTTGCCAAGCAAGCGCTTCGCGTACTCGGTTTCGCTTATCGCACACATGACGACGAGTCGTTCGAGGGAGCGGAATCAAGCATGATCTTTGCAGGGCTGATGGGGATGATCGATCCTGCGAGACCCGAAGCGCGAGACGCCATCGCTGTATGTCACAACGCGGGAATTTCCGTTGTCATGATTACGGGTGACCATCACGAGACTGCCGCCGCGATCGCCGACGATTTGCGTCTGCGAAAAGAAGACGATCTCGTCCTTTCCGGAAAAGATCTTGAAATAATGTCGGACGATGACCTGACGGAAGCCGCTAAATCGGCGACCGTCTATGCGCGTGTTTCGCCTGAGCATAAAGTCCGTATCGTCGAGGCGCTGAAACGATCTGATCGCATCGTCTCGATGACGGGGGACGGTGTCAACGACGCGCCGGCGTTGAAACGCGCCGACATAGGCGTTGCGATGGGTATCACGGGCACTGAAGTCGCCAAAGGCGCAGCCGACATGATCCTGACCGACGACAATTTCGGCACGATCGTCAATGCCGTCGAGGAAGGTCGCGTCATCTACTCGAACATTCGCAAGGTGGTCAATTTCCTTCTCTCCTGTAATGTCGGCGAGATACTCGTTATCTTCATTACGACCATGATCATGGGACCGGCTTTTGCGCCCTTGTTGCCGGTGCAACTCTTATGGCTGAACTTAGTGACGGACAGCTTCCCTGCGCTTGCGCTCGGTCGCGAGCGGTCGGAGGAGGGCATCATGTTGCAGCCTCCGCGCAGAAAGAGCGAGAGGATTATCTACAAGACTATGACATGGTCGATTGTCGTTCAGGCTATCGCTTTGTTCGTTACGGTATTCGCGGCTTTTAACATCGGGCGTTTCCTGTATCCCGACAATCTCGTTATCAACGGCAAAATTGCGCTTGATCGCACTGTCTCGATGTTTTCGTTCATTCCGTTGGCGGACACGGCTCCATCCTGGGGAGCGAGGACATTCGCATTTATCAGTTTGACGCTCGCGGAGATTCTGCGCGTCTTTTCGAATCGTTCCGAAACGGTGTCCGTCTTTAAGCAAGGATTCTTCTCGAATGTGACGCTCAACAAGGCCTCGCTGCTATCGCTAGGCTTGACGCTATTTGTCGTCTATATGCCGTTTATCGACGTGTACTTCAAAACGATTCCGTTGGGTTTACGCGATTGGGGGATTTTGATCGCTCTGATTCTCATACCGTTCTTTGCGGGAGAACTGTTCAAGAGCGTATACCATCGCGATAAAAGGCGTCAAGGCGCTTGACGAAAGCGAACGCTTTTGCTTATAATCTCTAATGATCAAGTAGAAGTTCCGCTTCTCACCTCCAGCTAACGCGAAGAGGTCCAGAAACCAAACGATATAAAGGTGGTTTTGTTGGGCGGAACAAGACCGCTTTTTTTGTGGTCAAAAAGGAGGTTCGATATCAGATACGAAAATAGGGCGCACCGGATTAACGAGGAAATACGTTTTCCGCGTGTCAGATTGGTTGATGAAGAGGGAAACATGGTAGGCATCGTGCCGATCGAAGACGCACAGCAGAAAGCATACGATGCCAACCTCGACTTGGTACTCGTTTCACCTTCGCCGGACAATCCCGTCTGCAAGATCATGGACTACGGTAAGTTTACATTCGAGCAAGATAAGAGGAAACGCGAGGCGAGGCGAAATCAGAAGATCGTCAAAGTCAAGGAAGTTCAGCTGAAGTTGACGACGGAGAAGCATGATTTCGATGTACGTGTGAGAAACGCCAAACGCTTTCTCGAGGCGGGTGACCGAGTCAAAGTTGTGATTCGTTTCCGTGGCAGGGAAATGACCCACATGGAACAGGGATACGACGTGATGGAGGAATTTGCGGAAGCTGTCGCGGATGTCGGTGTTATCGATCGCGCCGCAAGTGCGGAAGGCCGTCACATGATTATGTTTCTCTCACCGCTCAAAGATTAAGAGCACTCGACTCGCATCGAGAGCGGCATATAGATTACAAGGTATTGTACCGGCACGAACGGGCGGTCGTTGCATCGCGTTCTCGTTCAGCCGTATGAGATAGAATGCGCGACGAGCATTTTGCATATGATTTGTCGAGCCGATTGAACAGTAGGAATAGCACATTTTTTAATGAAGGGAGGGCATCATATGCCTAAACAGAAATCACATAGCTCATCGAAGAAGCGATTTAAGAGAACAGGAACCGGAAAATACCTTCGTGCTCAAGCCTTTACGAGCCATATTTTGACAAAGAAATCGCCGAAGAGAAAACGCAATCTTCGCAAGACGACCCTTGCGTCCGCACAGGATGCCAAACGGCTGCGCAAGCTTCTGCCGTATAAGTAAGCGCTGATTTATAGAGAGGAAAGGAGCAGGTAAAATGGCCAGAGTTAGAAGAGGAACGGTGTTGCGCCGTCGCCATAAAAGAGTTTTAAAGCAGGCAAAGGGCTACTTCGGACGCAAGAGCAAGAACTTCAGGGTAGCGAAGCAGGCCGTTATGAAATCAGGTCAGTACGCTTACGAACATCGCCGTTTGAAAAAGCGCGATTTTCGTCGTCTGTGGATCTCTCGCATTAACGCCGCCGCGCGTTTGAACGGTATGAGCTACAGCCGTTTCATGCACGGACTGAGTGTTGCCGGAGTCGGTCTCGACCGCAAAATTCTCGCCGACCTTGCCGTCAATGACAAGGAAGGTTTTGCCGAACTCGTCGAGATCTCCAAAAAAGCGCTCAGCGCGTGATGGTTTGAACGCTTGACTGTTATCGAGAAGGCGGTCGACACCGCCTTTTCTTTATTTTAAGAAAGCATCATCAAGTATCGCCTTGAGGTATTATGATTTTTGCAGGAGGTCGCTCCCATGAGAATCATCGAATCAGCAGATAACACTTTGTTTAAATCGTTCTATCGATTGAAATCACCACACCAATCTAAAAAGGAGAGGCTCGTCATTGTCGAGGGAATACGCCATGTCGCCGATCTCATCGACAATCAAATCGAGCCCGACTATCTCGTCTTCTCGAACGACGAGCGCGGGAAACATGCCATGAACATTCTTGAAGGGGAGACGAGGATTAGTTTGTCAGCTGTGACGAATGACAAGGTCTGTTGGCTCGCCCCGCATCTTTTCGAACGCCTCTCGGAGATGAAGACACATCAGGGCGTGATCGCGATCGTGCGTCCGCCGTCCTTGACGCTTGCGGAGCTGCTCGATGCGCTGGAAGGATCAACGGCTCGACTGCTTCTCTTGGAGGATGTGCAAGACCCCGGCAATGTCGGCACGCTGATAAGGACGGCGGATGCGCTCGGTTTCAACGGCGTGTTGCTGTCGGATTCGACGGCGACGATCTACAACCCTAAAACGGTCGCCGCTTCGATGGGATCGATCTTCCACATCCCGATCGTCGAGCTGCGAAGCGATGTCAGCCTGATAGCTGACGATTTGAAACGACTGGGATATGTTATGGTGGCTTCCGACATCGAGGGCGACAACCTCGCCTCGGGGCGTCCTCAGGCTCCTAAGCTCGTCCTGATGATGGGCAATGAGGGTAAAGGCTTATCTGAAGAGGCATTGGCCGTTGCCGATCTTTCGGTCAGAATTCCCATGAGAGGCAAGGCTGAATCGCTCAACGTCGCTTCAGCCGGCGCGATTCTCATGTGGGAGATCGTCCGCGGAGAGAGTAAGTTGGTTGAATGAGTCGTAGGGAGGAGTATCGGCACTGTCGTTTCTACGGTAACATATTTTGCCGTAATGACCCCATGTAGCGGATGATCATTTTTTGTGCTACAATGACGCGTGGTATTTCCCTGACATCGTTTGAGGACTGTCCGCCCCTTACGCTGTCAATGGGAGCATAGGAGGAAATTACAATGGACAAAGACACAAAACTGGCTATCATTGAAGCGTATGCGACCCACCCCGGGGACACAGGTTCACCGGAGGTTCAGGTTGCGTTGTTGACGTGGAGAATCAATCACCTGACAGAGCATATGAAGACGCACGAAAAGGATTTTCATTCGCGCCGCGGTCTTCTGAAGCTTGTCGGACATCGCCGTGCGTTGCTCGACTATCTGATTAAAACCGATATCGAGCGCTACCGTACGCTGATTTCGAGATTGGGTTTGAGACGCTAGGAAAGAAACTGAAGGCGGCGGCGTTAAACCGCCGCTTTCTACGGTTACCGGAATCGATACGGGCAGTGGGACGTAGATTGCGCTTCTCTACGAGAAGAGGGATGCGGACTCTACACTCTATTGCCTGATATCAGATCCCGAAGAGATAATTTATATATTGTTGTACTCACGTGAACGTGCCGTTCATTTTTCGGCGTACCGTTCATTCGGTGTATTTCTGTTTGAGTACGCAAACCATTGTGGAGGAAAACATGGTAAAAAGAATTTTTGAAATGCAATTAAATGGAGCGCCGCTCAGCCTCGAGACGGGCGAACTCGCTCAGTTTGCGAATGGCGCGGTGCTCGTCCGCTACGGCGAGACAACCGTCCTGACGACGGTCACCGCTTCGACCGAAGCACGTGAGGGGATTGATTTCTTCCCGTTGTCGGTCGACTACGAAGAAAAAATGTACAGTGTCGGGAAGATCCCCGGCGGCTTCCTGAAGAGAGAGGGGCGTCCGACGGAGAATGCCGTCTTGACGGCTCGATCGATCGATCGACCGATCAGACCGCTTTTCCCGAGCGATCTACGCAACGATGTCGTCGTGAACAATCTGATTTTGTCCGTTGACCACGACTATTCGCCGCAAGTCGCCGCTTTAATCGGTACGTCTGCCGCGATCTCTATCTCCGACATCCCTTGGAACGGGCCGGTCGTCGGCGTTCAGGTCGCTCTGATCGACGATGAAGTGATCATCAACCCGACCCTTGAGGAATTTGAGGCTTCCGATCTCGATTTATTCCTCGCGGGCACGGCGACGAAGATTAATATGATTGAAGCCGGCGCGAACGAGGTCTCGGAAGAGAAGATGCTCGAAGCGATCGAAAAGGGACATGAAGTGATCCGCGAGATGTGTCTCAAGATCGAGGATATGCGCCGCGAGATCGGCAAGGAGAAATTCTCCTACAAGTCGACGACGCCACCCGCGGGGCTTTTCGCCGCGGTTAAGGGTGCATATCTTGATAATATGCGCGAAGCTGTTTTGTCGGCAGACAAGTCGGTTCGAGACAAAGCTGTCACTGAATTATCTGCAAAAATCAAAGAATTCATCGAGAAGAACTATCCGGAGGAAATCGAATATACCCTCGGCATCATCGACGATCTCGAGAAGTACGTTGTGCGCGATTATCTCTTGAATGAGAAGCGTCGTGTCGACGGTCGTCAACTTGATGAGATCAGGAAACTCTCCGCCTCCATCGACCTGATTCCTCGCGTACACGGTTCTGCTCTCTTTTCACGCGGACAGACACAGGTGATGACGATTTGTACGCTCGGTACCGTCAGCGATGCGCAACGCCTCGATGGCGTGGACCCGCGCGAGAGCAAGTACTATATGCATCAGTACAACTTTCCCTCCTATAGTGTCGGAGAGGCGCGTCCCAATCGTTCGCCCGGAAGGCGGGAGATCGGTCACGGCGCACTCGCTGAGCGCGCGTTGATTCCCGTACTTCCCGATATTGAGGAGTTCCCGTATGCGATCCGCTGCGTTTCCGAAGTGACGATGTCAAACGGTTCGACATCGCAGGCGTCCGTCTGTTCGAGCTCGCTCGCTCTGATGGCTGCCGGTGTTCCCATCACGAAAGCGGTTGCCGGCATATCGTCCGGCTTGATCATCGATCCCGAGAACGAGGATCATTATCTCGTCTTCATGGACATTCAAGGTATCGAAGATTTCTTCGGCGACATGGATTTCAAGGTTGCCGGAACGCGTGACGGTATAACGGCCATCCAAGTCGACATCAAGGTCGACGGTCTGACGCTCGACATCATTCGCGATGCGCTTGAGTTGACGAGAGATGGAAGACTGCAAATCATCAATGACGTGATGACTCCCTGTATCGCTGAGCCGCGTCCGGAGCTCGCGCCGAATGCTCCGAAGATTGACCAGATCGATATTCCCGCGGATAAGATTCGCGACGTCATCGGCTCCGGCGGGAAGGTTATCCGTCGTATTACGGAGCTGACCGGTACGCAAATTGATGTCGAGGAAGACGGTCCCGTCGGACACGTTTTTATTGCCTCGACTGACCAGAAATCAGGCAAAAAGGCGATGGATATCGTCCGCGCGATCGTGTTCGATCCCGAGCCGGGCACTATATTCGACGGCGTGGTTACAAGGCTGATGAACTTCGGCGCTTTCGTTGAGATTGCACCCGGTAAAGAAGGGCTCGTCCATGTATCGAAGATGGCTTGGAATCGCGTCAACCGTGTCGAAGACGTCGTTGCCGTCGGCGATGAAGTGCGCGTTGTCGTTTCGGAGATTGACGACCAAGGTCGTCTGAATCTTTCGATGCGCGATCTGATGGAGAAGCCCGAGGGCTTTGTCGAGCGTTCCGACGATGACGGCGGCAGAGGCGGCAAAAGCGGCGGACGTTCCTTCCGTAGTGGCGGCGGACGCGGTGATCGCGGCGACCGCTCTCGCGGCGATCGTTCACGCGGAGATCGCGACGGCAGAAGCAGAGATCGAGGCGGACGTGACAACCGTCGTTCCGTCGATCGCAGACGCGACGAAGATGACAGAGAACCGAGAGGCGAAAGGTACTTCTAGGTCTTCGGTCATCATTCCGATCTTTAAACTTAAAATTGACACGGCTTTCTTCCTTTTGATATGATGAACGCCGTCAGGTGGTGACCGATTGGTAACCACCGAAATAGGGGAGTGGCTCAATGGTAGAGCAACGGTCTCCAAAACCGTGGGTTGCGGGTTCGAATCCTGTCTCCCCTGCCAACTTAGAACGCAGTCGATGATACAATTTTCTGTATCAGCGGCTGTTTTCTTTTGTGTTGAAGTCTTCTTCATTAGGATAGATGAGCTGTTAACTGGAAGAAAGAAGCGGAGCAGAAATCAGTTTCTGCCCGGGATAGTAAGCGAAATTTCGCTGCCGTCCTTAAATCTGTAACGCAAGGTATTATCGCTGTTTACGGTCACCGTGTCCACAGTGCCCATCCAGAGCGTATTGCTGAACTTGACGGGCAGGATGTCCGAGTCAAAGATGGCAAACATAAAGCCGCTCAGGATCGAGCTTTGATGGTTTTTATCCTTAACAGCGGACTGTGTTTCCTCAAACTCCGCCTGTAAGGTCTCATAGCGGGAGACCTGCATGTCGTAGCGCTTTTGGTAATCTTCCTGATCAAGTGCCCGAGTGGCGTTCTCATTTACAATCCGCGAGATCATTTCCGCCACAACCTCCATCTCCTGTGAAAGTTCCTCAAGCCTGGCTTCTTCTGTGGAGCAATCCGTCAGTTCGTCTTTTAATTCCCGGCAGTGAATCAGCAGTTTTTCTTTATCGGCTAAAAGCAGGCTCAGAGCCTTGACAAAAGATTCCTGAATCTCCGCTTCGTAGAGGTGCGGTGTGCCGCATTTCTCTTTCAGCTTGAACTTGTCATTGCATTGCCAGACGGTTCGCTTGTACTTTGTGTTAGAGTGCCAGACCTTCGAGCCGTAGAAGGCTCCGCAATCTCCACAGATGAGTTTTGTTGAATAAGGCGTGCTGTTGCTGTAGTAGGTCTCTAAGCTCTCTCTTCTGGCGTACTCCGCCTGCACGAGGTCAAATTCATCGGGATCAATGATAGCCGGATGGCTGTCCTCCACATAGTATTGCTGTACTTCGCCTTCATTTACTTTTTGTTTTTTCGTGAGAAAATCTACTGTATATTTCTTTTGTAAGAGGGCGGAACCCCGATATTTTTCATTTCTTAAAATACTGGCGACGGTGCTGCCATACCATTTTTCTTTGCCCGTCGGCGAGAGGATGTTTTCTTCTTCGAGCCTTTTTGCAATGCCGTAGGGTGTCATGCCTTTCATGAACAATCGGTAGATATAGCGTACAATCTTCGCTTCCTCCGGCACAATCTCCGGCAGTCCGTTTTCACCTTTCTTAAAGCCCAGAACGCTCTTGTAGGGCATCATGACCTTGCCGTCGGAGAACTGCTTCCTGATGCCCCAAGTGACGTTTTCCGAGATAGACCGGCTTTCTTCCTGAGCAAGAGAGCTCATAATCGTGATGAGAAGTTCTCCCTTTGAATCCAAGGTAAAAATATTTTCTTTCTCGAAATAGACCTCGACCTGCTTTTCTTTGAGTTTTCTGACATAGGTCAGAGTATCGACTGTGTTTCTCGCAAAGCGGGAGACCGACTTGGTGATAATGAGATCAATTTTCCCGTTTAGGGCATCATCAATCATTGTCTGAAAGCCTTCCCGCTTCTTGGCATTTAGTCCCGAGATACCTTCATCGGTATAAAGCCCGGCAAACTCCCAGTCGTTTCTGCGTTTGATGTAGTCTGTGTAATAGCTGATTTGTGCTTCATAGCTGTTCAGCTGCTCATCACTGTCTGTGGACACACGGGCATAGGCGGCAACTTTCCGCTTGCTGATTTTCCCCTGATGCAAATTACCGGGGAGATTCTTCTTCGCCTTGATGACGGTAACTTTTCTCTTTCCCCGGCTCATTTTCTATTCCTTTCCCTGTTTTTCCTGCTAACTTCCGCCCGCATCTCGGCTGTCCAGGATTCCGAGCGTGATCTGTCCTGCCAGCTGTATTCCTTCTCCTTGCCGCTTTTTAGGATTATCCTGACCTTGTTGGCTTCGGGGATGATGATCTCCCTGACGTTCTCTCGGAAGATGCCACTGTCAAATTCCTCAAGGTGCAAAGCCCTGGCAGCAAGTCCCTCCAATATCCGCTCGGGTACGCCCTTCATCGAGCATTTGTAGTCTTTTTGTCCCAGATTGGCGGCACAGCGCCAGAAGACCTCCGTTTTGCTTTTCTTACGCTGAAAGTTTGCTCTGCAGTCTCCGCAGCGAATCATCCCTCTAAAGGGATATTTAGGTATGGTCTTGGGCGGATTCTTGTTTGATGTGCGGCATTTGACTTCTTCAATCACAGCCTTGTAGGTTTCCTTGTCAATAATCCCTTCATGCGTATCTTCAGCCAGATAGAAGTCCTTTTCTCCTCTGTTGATATGCTTCTTGGGGCACACAGCGTCGTCCAGGTAGGTCTTTTGCAACAGAGCCGAGCCTGTGTGCTTTTCATTAAAGAATCGTGTAATATCGCCCGGCTTCCATTTGCCGCCGAGCTTCTTCCGAATCCCTAAGGCATTTAACTTCTCGATGATTTCTCCGCTTTGCATGCCGGAAAGATAATCCCTGTAAATCATGCGGACAATTTCCGCTTCCTCATCGTTGATGACAAGTCTCCCGTCAATATAGTCATAGCCGTAAAGATGAGCCATGCCGACGATTTCGCCTTTCTCAAAACGTTTCTTGATGCTCCAGCGGCTGTTTTCTCTGGCGGAAAGACACTCTTCCTGAGCAAAGGAAGCAAGGAGCGAGAGCATCAGTTCTCCGTCCGCTGTCAGGCTGTTGATCTTCTCCCGCTCAAAGTACACAGCGATGCTGAGGTCTTTTAACTCCCTGACGGTTTCAAGAAGCAGCAGGGTGTTTCTCGCAAAGCGGGAGATGGACTTGGTAAGGATCAAATCAATCTTTCTAAGCCTTGCGTCCTCCAGCATTCTCTGAAAGTTCTCCCGGTTTTCTTTCGTACCGGAAATGCCCTCATCGGCATAAACCCCAATATATTCCCAGTCCGCCCTTTGCTGAATCAGCCGGCTGTAATAGCTGACCTGTGCCGAGAGGGAGTGTAGCATGGCATCTTTCCCTGTGGACACACGGGCATAAGCGGCAACCTTTGTCCTGGTCGTTTCCGCATTTCTTTTAAGCGGCAATTCTTCTACCTTTCGCATTCTCCGCCTCCTCTATAATAGGTACTATATACATCACTCAAAACGCCCTATTTATCAAGGTCATAGCGGAAGATACTGTTCTTTGGCAGCCCGCTTTTCCGAGCGATGATTTCCTCTGACTCTCGAAGAAAATCAGCATCCGGTTTCTCGTCTTCAAACAGTGAAAAGAGCAGCGCCATGAGCGATTGATAGCAAAGTACATTCTTTTTTAGATTTTTCTTTTCCATAGTGTTCACCCGGTAACAATCAGGCAGGGAGCCTAGATGTATATACACAAGGCTCCCAAGCCTTGACCCCAGCTTGAAGCTAGCCTTATTTGACCGTGAGCGTGCGAACGGCATCCTGTCTTACAAGTTTTCCGTCCAGACGTTCATAGGCTGCATAGCCGACCTGACCCTTATTCGAGAAAAGTTCAAATAAGGGCTTTATGGTCAGCTCCTGCCTTTGTAAGAGCCAAAAGTAGGAAAGGTCACCGAAGAGGATGGGCTTTGCTCCGCTTGCAGCAGCGGGCATATAGGGGCTGGTGACCACAGGTCTTCCAAAGAGGGTATCGTAATCTTCCCGCCAGAGGGGATAACCGCTTTGGTCTTTCTCCATACGAAGAGAAAATGCGGTCTCGTCGCTCATGACCCATACGGCATGCTTCCTGTATTCCGGTTCAAGCGAGAAGTAAAGTGTAACGACATCATCAAATCTGAGTTTTCCCGCTTCTGTTGATGAGATGGAATCGGCACTGTTCAGAAGCCCCAAGGGTTCCTCAATTCCCGTTCCCGTGAGCAGGACTTTTTCTTCCGCCCTGGCGAAGCGTCTTGCAAATTCCCGCATGAGATAGGTGTCAAGATCGAACTTCGTATCATTGACGAATTGCAAAGAGAGTTTGCAGAGCGATGCAATCTTGAAAGAATCGTAGGGGATGCTTGTGAAGCTGTCGGCATCCACCGGGTAGAGCTGACCTTCGCCTGTCACTTCGGCTGTGCCTGTGGAATGGACAGCGATGATCGTGCCTTCCGCCCGGTCCAGAGCGATTTTAGTGGCATACTTTCTAAAGAGGCAGTCTTTTTCCATCGCCTCATGAAACAAGCCCATATCCCGTCCCGGTATGATGTAGCCGTTCGTTACTCCGTTGTTGCCTTCCTTTAAGGCTTGGATGCTTGTGCCTTTCTTGCGAAGCATGTTCTGAAATTCCGATTTGTAAATGTTTGTGTCTAACATAGGTAAATTCCTCCTAAAATTTTGTTTGGGGTTAATACCCCGTTTGAATTCGCGGGTTTGTGCGCGGCCTTCCGCAACCGCTGTCCGCTAAAAGCTCCCCGGAGATTAGATGGCCCCTAGGGGTCTTACGGCAGAGATTTGCCGTTTGAAGTGGTGAAGCCTTGTCTTTTGCAGTAGTTCATCGCTTCCCGGTAGGTCTTAAAGTGAAGCGATGTCCAGCCGAAGCAGACTCGCCAGTTACAAGGGCGTACGTCCTTGCTTTGGAAGACGAAGACAGGTCTTCGGTGCCTGACCTTAAACAGGCAGTAGAAATTGTAATTTTTGTTTCCGATGACATTCGGATTTTGTCCTGAGCTATCCTGCATAGAGGGTTCCTCCTTTCCGTGTTGATTTTTCCTTTGTCGTACATGGCTTTGTTCAGGGCGGCCTGCACGTTTGACCACAGTGTTTCATGGGCGGCTCCTTTCACCTTCCCCTTGGACAAGAGTGCGGGTTTTGAGTAATTCTTTTTGACGGTCTATGTTGAACATAGGTCGTTTGCTCTTACACAGCTGCGGGGGAATTTTGCTTTGTAGCAGCTTGTAGCAGGATTTTCTATAGAGCCCTATATTTCGCTTAAATAGAGGTAACTGAAAAAACCTGCTACATCCTGCTACACCCACTGTGTTCATAAGAAAAAGTCCTCCTCGGCGCTCGGCTTGTAGCCTAAAAGCAGGGTGGTAGGGTTGCCGCCCGCCGTAGGGCGTTTCCTTGTGACCTCCGCTACTTTCCGAAGTTCCTGATTGAAGTTGCGATTGTTCTCAGGGAAAAGCCCGTTTCTTACACACCAGGCGCGATAAGCGTCATAGACAAGAGATGTTCTGATTTCTTCCTGCGGGTCTTCTATCAACGCTTCCTCGATGAACTGCATGACTTTGTTGCTGTCACGGGCATAGCTTGCTGTGGAGTTGAGCACCGCTTCCGGCCGCGTTAGGCCTTCATCCATTAGCATCCGGTAGCCTTCCAGCAGCCAGTTCAAAATGGCGCTTTGCACATCGGGTTTGGCGAAGCGTTCTTTTAAGCTCTTGTCCTGCTCGGACTCATTGAAGTGGCGTTCGAAGGGGATAATCTGCACCCGTCCGCTGCTAAAGAGCGTCATGTCGTTGACCACAGGCAGATAGTTGGTATTGATGTAGATCTTGAACTGGGGCTGAAAGTCAAAGCTGTTCTCATGCAGAAAGCGGGCGTTTAAGGTATCGTTTCCCGTCATGGTTTTAACCTGTGCGGCATTTAAGAGAAGCCCTCGTCCCGGCTCTGATATATTGGCCAGGCGGATACCCACCAGCCGTGCAATATCTTCACTGGGAGCCTGGCTGTTGGTGAAGCGCTTCTGAGCGATGGTTTCAGGGCGTACGGCTTTCCCGTAATCGCCCATGACCTTGAGGACGCTTTCCATCAGCGTTCCCTTGCCGTTGCGACTGGTTTCGCCATAGAGAAAGAACAGGCACTCATGCCGGGTATCGCCTGAGACGGCATAGCCCAGAGACTTTTGCAGGAACTTCGCTTTCTCCCGGTCACCGCTCATGATCTCGTCAATGTATTCCTGAAAACGCTCTGAATAAGCGTCCGGAAGATAGGATGCTCCGGCAATCTTGCTTAAAAAGTCCGACGCTCTGTGTTCGTAAAATTGCATCGTACTTAAATCAAGCGTGCCGTTTTGACAGTTCAAGAGATAGCGATCCTGATCAAAGCTTTGAAAGGGCAAGGGATAGACGCTCTGTGCTTCTTTGAGATAAGTTTCCCTGAAGCGTCGCTGCTGCCATTTGGCGCACTCGCCGAGAAAATTCGTCCTGAGATGTTCCTCCCTGATGGTGAGGGCGTATTGCAAGAGGCTGTCCGCCAGGCTTTTGCAAAGCTCCATTGCCTTTAAGCTTCCGACATCCGCCTGCCAGCATTTGTCTTGAAAGACGTACCATTTCTTTCGCTCCGGAACGAAGCGGCAGATATCCCGATACACATCGGCAAAGAGCCTGCCAAAGCCGATATCACCGAAGCGGTAGCGGGGATTGTTCAGAAGGTCAAAGCTTTGCAGCTGTCCGTAGATATCATTAAAGTCATCCGCCGGAGAGGAAACCCGCACCGGTTTATAAAAGGAAGTGCAGGAATTGACGGCTCGGTTAAGCGTAGATGCTCGGTAGTCGTCCCGCTCCCATTTATCCCGCATAAGTCCGGACTTCCTAAAGAGCCTGTCCATTTGCTCCGTATCTCCGCCGCACCAGAAGGCGAGCATGGAGCAGAGGGCAAGGTCGGCTTCGCTGTGGCTGATATAACCCCCTACATCGCCCTGCCAAAGTTTTAGAAATTTTGTCTTCTGTCTGCTTTTCCCGGCCTTTTGAATAACGGATTCATCTTCAAGAAAGCTGCCGGGAGCTGTTTGCCGGGGAGAAGAAGTCACGTCACGCTTCATATAGCGATCCAAGATGAGCTGAAGCTCTGTTTCCCGATGCTCAGGTTCTTTTTCTCGGATGGCATTTCCGGTTAAGGTTACGTATTGTTTTGTCGCACCGGGAACGTAAACCTCCAGACCGATTTTCCGGTTGTTGACGTAGTAGCGGGATTTATCAAAAGCAAAATTATTGACTTTTAAGATGATGCGGATACCTCTGCCTGACGGGCTGTATTCCGTATAAGAATCAAGGGTGCTGATTATGTCTTCGGCAAGTTCCGAGAGCCTGCCATCAAGAACACAGTTGTCGATATCGAGTGCGGCAAAGGGAGCAAAGACGCCCATGCCGATGCCGTCATATTGAGATGCTGCTTTCAGTACTTCCGCAAAACTTGCAAAGTGGCGGATGTTCTTGCTACTTGCCCGTTTTCCGTTCACCTGATAGGGAATCTTGGTCATTCTGCCGTTTTGTTCTTCATAACGCCAGAGGCAGAATCTGCCGTTTTCTTTTATGTCTTTTGGTAAGTTTTGAATCATATCGTTCTCCTCGGTATTTTTTGAGGGAAACTCCCTTCACCTTCCCCTTGGACAAGAAAAAGGATTTTGGGCAATGTTTTTGAAAAATTCTTTTCTTCATCCTTGAACCTGCCTATCTTTCATCCTGAGGAGGAAGCCCCTCTACTTTCCCCTTGGACAAAAGAGCGGGTTTTGAGTAATTTTTTTGACGACCTAGGTTGAATCTAGGGCGCGAGATTTCTTCTCCCTCACTCTGTAGGCAGGAAAAACGGCATATTTGAACGGGGCAAAAAGAAAAACGACCTAAGTTCGGCTTAGGTCGCGGGTTTAAACACAGCTTCGGGAGAGATTTTCAGCTTTGTAGCAAGATGTAGCAGGTTTTTTCAGTTGCCTCCATTTAAGCGAAATAGAAGGCTTACTATAAATTCCTGCTACAAGCTGCTACAGATTGATAACGTCCGCTAAAGTGGTGTAAATAGATTGGAACAAAAAGGAGCCATCTCATCCCCTTCCTGTAGAATGTGGTTTGAATAAAAACATCGAAGGAGGAGAATTTGATGGCTCAATTGAATATTACACTGGATGACGGATTTTTGAAAGCCCTGATGTTGGGAGATCGCGAAAAAGGCTACGACGATGCGATGCGTCATTTGCTCGAACAAGTCTTTAACGCGGTGTTGAGTGCAGAAGCAACGGAACAGGTGGGGGCGGGCTTGT
>Ga0209723_1001703_pt1 | contig 32905 bp, 26 predicted proteins | sample BiotimSIPDNA_2_FD_185750 | JGI IMG/M metagenome (GOLD analysis project Ga0209723, IMG submission 185750) | Anaerobic biogas reactor microbial communites from Washington, USA - Biogas_R2 time_0 SIP DNA (SPAdes) (version 2) | ecosystem: Engineered > Bioreactor > Anaerobic > Unclassified | place... | reverse complement strand
TCCTGGTATACGGTAATCTGTTTTCTTTCGGGTTTGATATGAATAAAATAGGTGAATTTGAAGTTCGGAGGCAAGGTTTATTTTTAAAAAGGACGGACTATCTTTTTGAGCTTTTCAGATTAATCGCGTGAAGGTGATCGCAATTCAGATCGCGAAAACGAATCGTCTGATTTTGGTAATAGTCACAAACTTGTAGGAGTCGTTCAAACAATTTCCATTGCAATTTTTGCACGAAAAATAGTTACTCCAGCAGATACTATAAACAAAAGAAACAACGGAATAGCTACTCTCAAATCAAACTTAAATACAACAAAAGCTGATAATAAAAAAAACAATCCGATTGTTATGTTTAAAGACAAGTAAAAATTACCCGTTGCTAATTGTTCTCTGTCTGTTACAGCTTCTTTTTTCAAATGCCTGTCCCATACAAGCCGTTTCAGGGAGCCTCCTTTTAATATGATTGCAATTAAAGCTTCCAGTAATATACCAAACATTTGTTGAATAAGTCCGATTATGACAATCACACAAGCATTTATAGATATTGAATTGTCCATTGAATCGAAAAGGGTATTAAAAGCTGTAGTTTCGTGAATAATCAGAAGTATTCGGAAAAGACCATAAGTAAATATACCCGGAATTATTATTGTTAAGATCAACCAGATGTTTTTTGATAAACTGTTAAGCATAAACCCTCCAATCAAAAAACGGAGCTATTCTAAATGAAAAAAATAATTTACGACTTGTTGGCGCGCAGCAGGAGTTATCAAAGTCATAAACTTACCGCAGAAAGAGATCTTTTAACTGTGAAGATCGTATATATATCATCGTTGTCGTAATCGTTGTCGTAATCTCCAATTCAAAACTTTTCAGTCATCTTTACTATTCTTTGAGACGAGATACGGTAACCGGGCCCAGTCGAGGTACAAAAATTCTGCATTACGCATAATAAAACCTTTGTTTCAATTCATATGTGTCCGCGAAAAAGAATCGTGTAAATTAATCGTCCGATTCAGGTATTTTTTGATTTTTCAAATCCTTTACAGCTTCATTAATCTGAATAAATGAATAATACTATTCAGAATTGAAGAAATCTTCCATAAATGAAAAATAATTGTTTTTAGCCTTTAATATTTTTCAGATAATGTTGGTTGAAGAATGTATCTGAAATTTTGCGGTTTTATGTTTTTAAACTATTTGCAATTGTGCTATCATTATATTTATAGTCGAAGTTGAGTTAAAAACAAATAAGCTACACAGCGGGCATTGAACAGAAAGTGTCTATTGATGTAAAGGTCATATATAGCTTGGGATACGGCCAGGCTGTCATGAATTATGTCAATGTCGGTGAAGCAGATCTGGTAAAATAATCGTCTGATTTTGGTATTATAAACTTGATTTAATTCAGGTTAAGTCTTTCACAATTAAAGTGCGTGTAATTTAAAATGAAACAGATACTAAAATTAACAACGTTATCTTTTCTAAGCACCTTTTTACTTGTATGTACAAAAGATTATGGGATAGAAACCACAGATGTCTTTAATCCTCTGACGAATCCGCAGGATGGGCCGGCAGCAGGCTATCTGGATGGAAATTATCCTGTACCGGTTGAAGCTGGTCTGGAGGATGTTTCTGAACCGGATCAGGTTATTGGTGATGGAACAGCAAAAAGCTGCACCGGAGATGCCTTTATTGATGCGGTCGCAAAAGGAGGTGTTATCTGTTTTGACTGTGGAAATGCTCCTGTAACAATAACACTCGACAAACCTGCCAAAGTTTTTAATGATGCAAACCCGAAGGTTGTAATTGATGGAAAAGGACTTGTAACTCTTTGTGGAGGCGGAAAAAACAGAATCCTTTATATGAATACATGCGATTCACTTCAGCACTGGACAACTTCTCACTGCCAGAATCAGGATCATCCTCAATTAACAGTTCAAAATCTTACTTTTATTAATGGAAATTCAAAAAATGAAAAGGAACGTGATGGAGGAGGTGCGATATGGGTAAGAGGCGGCAGATTCAAGATTGTAAATTGCAGATTTTTTAATAATGTGTGCTCAGATCTAGGACCGGATGTTGGTGGCGGTGCAGTTCGGGTATTTAGCCAGTATCAAAACAAGCCGGTTTATGTGGTTAATTCGACGTTTGGGGGTACTGAGGGTTTTGGGAATATCGGATCTAATGGTGGCGCAATAAGCAGTATCGGAGTATCATGGACTATTATTAACTGCTTATTTTCATATAACGAAGCGATCGGAAATGGCGGTAATCCTGCAAAGCCGCAAACTCCAGGTGGGGGGAGCGGAGGGGCAATATACAATGACGGTAATGAAATGACACTTTCTGTTTTTGGTTCTTTGATCGAAAAAAACAATGTAAATACACATGGATCTGCAATTTTTTTTATTACTAATAATCATACAGGAAATATCCGGATCGGAGAATCGATTATTCGGGATAATACTGGCGAATCCTGGTATGAGCTTCCTGGAATATCCATGCACAATGATACAAAAAGGGAAATATCTAATTCGATAATTGAGTAAGTAATTTTTAAAAGATTTCCGCTTAAATAACAAGATTCCTGTTTTTTTCAATATAAAAAAATTAATGTTTCGCAAAGATAATATATCCAGGGCTTTGTGTTCCAGAGAAAGTTTTGGCTACATATATTCCATTGCATAAAAATTCGACAGGAATAACTGAGGTTAGTTTTTTCTTTTCGTTTTGAATCTTTTTACTAAAGATTTTTTGTCCTTTAAGAGAATAAATTTCAACCAGTGAAAGGGATTGATTTTCGGTTTTGATAACAAGTTTATTATCACTGTAAAACAGTTCGAATGCTGAATGGTTGGATAGAGGTTTTATACTGGATTTTCCTGCGGACTGAAGAATTCCAATCTTGTCGATATTTGGTCCCCCTTCTTCCTCACTGGAAGTAAATATTACTGTGTTTATTCCCTCATTGAACGGAAGTATTACAGTCAAAGTATCCCAGTTTGTCCAGCTTCCAGTAGCGGCAAAGCTTTTTGAAACGATTTCTGTTCCATTTACTCCAATTATAAAAGTTCTAGCACTTGTCGATCCATTCGCATATGTGATTTTTACTTCCTTCTCTCCATTTTCAGAAATATACACAGGTATTTCAATTGATGATCCTGTTTTGTTATCAACATTGGCGTACCCGGTTCCGGAGAATCCTGTGTTTGTAGATTCGGCTATTGCAGATTTCATAACAGCATATTCGGCTTCATATTCGTTAACGTCAACCGGTATGAAACTGGCTATCAAGTTGTAATCCTTATCGAGTGAAGAGATAACCAGGGTTGAATCTGTTCCTGTAAAATCGCCTGTCCAGCGATCAAAAAGCCATCCAGTTGAAGGGTAAGCAGTAATATGCACCTCGGTCTTTTCAGCCAATATCGTGTCAGCGGGAGTCATTTCAACAGTTCCGTTACCCATAGAAATCGCTTTTACACTATAATATGTTGTATTGTCAGGAATAAAAAAGGCTGAAATTGACTTGTCTGAATCCATGGTTATTGTTGCCGGATTTTCATCTCCCAAAAGGTCTCCTTCCCAGTGGTCAAACAGATATCCGTTTTGGGCATTTGCGGTTATGGTAATTTCTGTATTCGCTGAATATTTACCGTTTTCAGGTAAAATAACCCCTTCACCCAAACCAACTGATGTATTCAAGGAATACAATTCTGTTCCACCTTCGAATAACGCAGTGTAGGTTACATCTGAATCCGGCATAAGGAAAATAAACCTTGTTGAAGTTGTAACTTTTTCTCCTGATTCATTTATCCATCCCAGGAAATTTTCACCAGTATTTGGTTTTACTTTAAGGGTTATAGAAATATTATCCGGAAAAGCATTTCCGCTTTCGGTTATCATTCCGGCATTTTCTTTATTTGATAAAACATTGACATTAAAAAGTGGTTTGAGAACCGAAGAAAGTCTGGATAAATCGGGATCGTTTTGAAGTTCACGGATTCCATCACATACAAATTTAGCCATGAATAATGCACCCATTTCCTGAAAATGGGTGCCATCCGATACGCCTTCCGGGAAATTCTCATACTCTCCGGGACTGAGCCCAAGATGAATAAACTGGGCCGCGTACGAGGAGCCTACGCGGCTTTGTAATGCAACTGATTTTTTTTCCAGATCAATAAATGGAACCTGAAGCTCCTGCGCCACATTCATCATGGCTCCACGATAATTGTTTTCTCCTTCGCAAAACACCTCTTTGACTGTTGCTCCGTTCCATGCATTCATATTCATTGGACTTATAAGAACAGGTATCGCTCCTTTTGCCCGCGATTCTTCAACGTATAATCGCAGGTATTCTTTATACTGAGTTGTATCAGTATATCTTTCCTCTTTTGACCAGTCTCTATCATTATGTCCAAATTGTATGAAAACATATTCTCCTGTTTCCAAAGTGGGAACAATTTCTGCCCACCTTCCCTCCTGGTAAAAGCTTCTTGTACTTCGCCCCCCAATTGCCCTGTTATTTATTGTTACAGATCCGGATTTAAAGAAATTTCCAATAACCTGTCCCCATCCAGTTTGAGGATATTTTGAGCTCGAATAATTGCACACTGTTGAATCGCCAATTATAGTAATTTTATAACCTGATTGAGCCCAAATGATAAAAGACAGAGCTGATACCAGTAAAACAGTTCCAAACCATTTCATATAAATTGTTTTCTGTATTTTTTCTGATCTTTTTTTCATCCGTTATTCCTTTTAAAGCTGGAGAAAAATCTGATATGATAAAATCGGACAATTTCTTTACGCAGGTTTGCTTTACGGATATCTCATATCTCAATCTGGTTCAAGGACCGGAAAGAAACTGTTTGATAACGTTTACCTGCTCACTATAAATCAATATACATTTAATAAAATGAAAATAACTTAATTGAGCTAATTCAATACCGTGCAAAGATAATACGTGAAATTGACGCCTTACCATTTTTTAATTCCGCTATAAAGACACCTTTACTCAAATTCTGAACAGATATATTGTTTGTTGAATTTTTAGTGCATTTAATTTTATTATCTAAAACCTTTTGCCCATTGAGAATGTATATTTCAATGTTATAAGTAGCTTCTATTGAGCTTCCGATTACAAGATTATTCCCTTTGCCGTACAATTTCACACCTTTATTTTGATTACCAGACATTACCACACCCATTGATTGTAATATTTCTATTTTGTCAATATTTGGTCCCCCGTCTTCCTCACTGGAAGTAAATATTACTGTGTTTATTCCCTCATTGAACGGAAGTGTTACAGTCAAGGTATCCCAGCTTGTCCAGTTTCCGGTAACGGCAAAGCTTTTCGAAACGATTTCTGTTTCATTAACTCCAATTATAAAAGTTCTTGCACTTGTTGATCCATTCGCATATGTGATTTTTATTTCCTTCTCTCCATTTTCAGAAATATACACAGGTATTACAATTGATGATCCTGTTTTGTTATCAACATTGGCGTACCCGGTTCCGGAGAATCCTGTGTTTGTAGATTCAGCTATTGCAGATTTCATAACAGCATATTCGGCTTCGTATATGTTAATGTTAACCGGCATGAACCTGGCTATCAAGCTGTAATTCTTATCGAGTGAAGAGATAACCAGGGTTGAATCTGTTCCTGTAAAATCGCCTGTCCAGCGATCAAAAAACCATCCTGTTGAAGGATAAGCAGTAATATGCACCTCGGTTTTTTCAGTTAAAATTGTGTCAGCGGGGTTCATTTCAACAGTTCCGTTACCTGAAGCAATTGTTTTTACACTATAATATGTTTTATTATCCGGAATAAAAAAGGCTGAAATTGACTTGTCTGAATCCATGGTTATTGTTGCCGGATTATCATTTCCTAGAAGGTCTCCTTCCCAGTGATCAAACAGATATCCTTTTTGAGCAGTTGCGGTTATGGTGACAACAGAATTCGTGCTGAAATTTCCAGTTTCAGGCGATAAGGAACCTTGACCAGACTCAATTAAAGTAATCAAGGAGTGTGTTTTAAAATTTAACTGATTTCCTTCTGTAGTAAACGGAGAAGCCGGCAGCCCTTCCTCATTAACAAGATTGCCGAAAGGATTTGCGCCATAAGAATACCGGACATTTACCGGATTTGGAATGGAAGAACTAAATACAGTAACTGTATCATTATGGATTTCGGCATCAGCCCATACATATTTATTATCAGGGCCTGCAACAGCAAATCCGCGCAGGTCTCCTGATTTTGTTTTCAAGCCACTGCCGACATGAATAAACCTGCAATGAATTTTTGATTCGTCTATAAATTTTTCGATAAACAGTGGACCTGAATAAACGAGATCATCATCTCCATATTCCTTTGCCCGGGCTGCAAGAGCGAACCGTCTTCCAGCCTCCTGTTTATTGCCAAAGTGAAGACTGTCGCCGATATCAATAATAACAACAAGTTCTGTGTTTGGTTCATTGAGTCCCAGCCGCTGAGCTTCTCTTATAACTGCAGATGATGCTGATTCATTGGGATCTGTCTGTACCGTTCCGTAATTAGCTAACTGCATGATATAAAACGGGAAATCACCAATTTTCCAGATATCGCGCCAACCCTTGATCAGTTTACTCAAAAAATCTTCATGATATTGGTATAAACCATTGAACCGGTCGTTTTCCCCCTGCATCCATAAAACACCTCTCATAGCACAGCCTTCAACTGGTCTTACCCAGGTGTTATACATCGTAGCTGCATCACCATCTATTGAAGCAATATTCGGATTCGATTGTACGGTTAATGGATCCATCCAGCTTGCAATAGTTGTCCCTCCAACAGCGGTTACAATTAAACCAACCGCAACGGTGTCAAGTTTTTCAAGGATTTCTTTTCCAAAGAAGAATCCCAGACAGGATAACATACTTATTTTTTCTGGTGATGTGCATTTTTCCCACACCGTATTTGTAACACCTCCAGGCTGGCGAATGGTGAGATATCGAAGATTCGGAAGGTTTGTGTTGTTCATAATATCGTTGTAATGGGGATAGTAACCGACCCGTGTATCCATATTGGACTGACCGGCACATTGCCAGACTTCACCTATATAGATATCTTTCATCGTGATTGTGTTGTTGCCTTTGACAGTCATATCAAGGGGCCCGGCAGCTTTCATAGGATCAAGCTTTATGCTCCAGGAACCATTTTGGGCTGTTGCAGATTTAGCCTGCCCGTTAAAATTTACTGTTACGACCTCTCCGTTAGAAGCGTTTCCCCATATCTTTATAGTCTGATCTCTTTGAAGTACCATTGAATTGGTGAACAGGTTTGGCATTGAAACTGTAGAAAAAGTAATTTCAACAAGACAAAATAACAGGATAAATGTTTTCATTGGTTTCATTGGGGTCGGACCTCAGTAACTGTTTGATATAAAAAACATTAGCAATTAAAATGACGCTGTTTTTGGTTTTAAACGCTTATTTTTAAACATCAGAAACATATCCCAAGAAATTTGCTTTCTTTTTTAAATTTATATTATGCCAAAAAAGAGATTAGACTGCATTGCCGGGATTAGTTTTATCGGGACAACAGGGGTCTTGTGATATCTGGTTACGTAACATATTTTAAAAACCGCTGTTCTCGAAAAAACTCATTCAGAAACAAATTATGGACCATTTTGTATATAAAATTGATAGTATATCAAAAAGTTTCGGTGCTCTTAATGTTTTAAAAAATGTTACACTGGAAATCCAATCTGGTTCCATTGTTATATGTATTGGTGTGAATGGGGCTGGTAAAACAACATTTTTCAAGATTTTGTGTGGGTTGTTGAAAGCAGATAGTGGTAGTTTTTACAAAAAAACAGCAAAATCATCACAACCATCAAGTGTTGATGTAATAGGGTATTGTCCTCAGGAAATCTCAATCTGGCCAGATTTAACTTGTCGTGAACAGATGATAATGGTTGCAAGGTTGAATGGAATGAACGCTTCAAAAAGTAAGGAACAGGTGAATGGATTACTGAACAGACTTCAACTTACTTCAAAAGCAGATACTTTGGCATCCAAATTATCGGGAGGAATGAAACGTCGTTTGAATCTGGGATTAGCATTGGTTCATGAGCCTGAATTTTGTATTCTTGATGAGCCGCTCGACGGTGTTGATTTGCATGGCCGCAAATTTATTCGTGATTATATAAACGAGATTTCTTCTCAAAAAAAACAGACAATAATAATGTCTACACATATTATGGAAGAGGCATTATATCTGAATGGGATTATCGTTTTGTTTAAAAATGGAGAAGTGATAATTTTTAAATCACAGAATGAGTTTTCCGACAGGATTTCTGAAGATTTTTTAATGGAAAAAGCGATATAAATGATCAAAATTTTCTGTTATTTACGATTCTCTTTTCTTCGTTTGATCAGGGATCCACTCAGTCTTGGTTTGACCATTTTTACCCCACCTTTTTTTACACTATTCTTCTGGATAGTCTATAATAATAGTACTACAGATGTAAGTCTGGCTGTTCTGAATGAAGATATTGGGGTTGAAACTGCTCAGAAAAGACAGTATTATGGAAACCAATTAATTTTACTCCTTTCGGATACTTCAAATATTAACGAAATAGTGAATTTACAGTTGGTTTCTGTTGAATCTGAACAAGAAGCCAGAACAATGATTAAAAAAGGTGTTGTGCATGGGTTGATTTCTGTGCCAGCAGAATTCTCTGTTAAATGTGCGCAGAAACGTGAAGCCGTCTGGTATTTTACACTGCAGAAAGGAATTTTATATTATGATGCTGTAAGATTGTTGTTAGACAAGTGTAACATTCAGTTTAACAGTATCCTTATTGGGAAAAAACTTCTGGTTGATATAAAATCTACTGATTTTAAAGAGCAAACGAAGTTTTCGATATTTGATTCCTTTGTGCCCGGCTTATTAACTTTTGCAGTAATTATGCTCGTGTTTTCAGTCTCCGGTGCGGTTTCACGTGAAATCGAGTCCGGCGCATTCATCCATTTACGTATGAGCTCTCTTACTCCGGTTCAAATGATTTCAGGATTGAGCATTGTTCATTTTTTTGCAGGTATTGCCAGCGTTTTTGTTACATTATTGACAATAAAACTTTCAGGGTTTTCTTTTGAGGGAAGCTTTTACGGTATTTTAATTCTCTGTTCACTGACTATTATATCAGCTATAAGCATTGGCATCATTATAGCATCTCTTGCACGGTCGCGTCATAAAACGTTGCTCGCATCGTGTATAATCATGTTTTTATTCATATTGTTTTCGGGTATAATGTTTCCAGTGCCTGATATAGAGGTTTTGAGGCTTGGACAAAATACTGTATCTTTATTTGATCTTCTTCCCACAATTCATCTGCATTCAGGGCTAACTGCCATGTTGTTTCGAAAAGCTGAATTCACAGATATATCCTATGAATATTACGCTTTGATTTTCCTTACTATTCTGTTATCAGCTGCAGGTAAATACAGTTTGAAATATTTTGTTTATACAGACAGTTAAAGGAGGAATCGATCATGACAGGAATTAAAGCCTGGATTCAAGCTTCGCGGCTGCCTTCCCAATCTTACATATTCCTGCCAATTTTATTAGGTCAGGCAATATGGGTATTTCAGGGTAATACTTTAGATCCGTTAGCTTTTATACTGGTTCAGCTATTTGGATTGTTTGATCAATTGTATATTGTTTATGCCAATGATTACGCAGATTTTTCTGCAGATCGTGTTAATACTTCGCCAACGATATTTTCGGGTGGGTCACGGGTTCTGGTTGAAGGATTGCTGAAACCGGTGCAATTAAAAATAGCTGCAATTGTCATGGTAGTTTTGTGCTTAAGCTGTGCAGTTCTCTTTTCCTTGCTTTTTGGATATCATTACATGATTCCATTAATGATTGCTGCCATATTGCTATTGTGGATTTACAGCTATAAACCCTTTAGGCAGTCATATCGGGGGGGAGGGGAGGTTCTGCAGGCAGCAGGTACAGGGTTATTGCTTCCGTTAATAGGTTATTATGCACAGTCGGGAACACTTAGTGTATTTCCATGGAATCTGCTATTGATAATCTTGCCAACAAGCCTATCCTGTGCTATTGCAACTGCTTTACCCGATGAGCCGGCTGATGCAAAGTGCAGTAAGAATACTATTGTGGTTATGGTTGGTTTATCCCGGGCCAAGTTGATTATATTCATTCTGAATATAATAAGTATTGTATCATTGTGTTTTTTGGGAGCCGTTTTTGGCAGCAGGATTCTTGATGTCCCTGCGTGTTTTTTTCCGGTTGCCGGGTTATTGGGAATGGTTATATTTGCTGGTGGAAAACCGGGTACACCCAAGATAGTTGCATTTGTTTCATTGGCAATATTCACAACGCTGAGTCTTATTGGAGTGGTAACAATTGGATTGTTTGGGGTAACTTCATGATGGGTGATTTTCTGTTTTTATCTCTTATCTGCTGTATACCATCATGTCTGATTTTTGTACTCAGAAAAGATCTTCAGGGAGTGATGTTTGTTACAGGCATATGTGCAATACCGTTTGCTTTTACCGAAAGCTTATTTTATCCATCATATTGGGAACCGAAGTTTATATGGGATCTGGCAGATAAGATTGGATTTGGCATTGAAGATTTGATTTTTGTTTGTGGGCTGGGTGCTTTGACGTCAAGTGCCTATGCGTTTGCATTTAAGAAAAAGTTTGTTCTGACAGGTTGTTCAAACTGGAAACTGACAGTGATACGTTTAATCAGTATAATTTTGATTACTGGTTTACTTGTTTATATTGCATATATAGTTAATATACCAATGATATATGGTGCAATTATAGTAATGTTCATAATCAGTGCAGTTATTATTTTATTTCGTAAAGATTTGCTGATACCTTCTCTTGCAGGTGGTGTTGTAACTTGTATAACATATGCATTCATATGTTTTGTTTTTTCGATGGTATTCAAGGATGTTTTCCATATAGTTTGGCATGGAGAAAAATTCTCCGGGGTATTTGTCGCTGGTATACTTTTGGAAGAATACCTGTATGGATTTGCGGCTGGAATTACCGGAACAGTCTTTTATCCATTTTTATCGAATAGTAAATATGCATGACGAGTTTATTCATCGTTTAACGCACATTATAAAGAAACACGGGAGTAGTGGGGAGTTGAGAGCGGTCAATTTTGGGATATGAAGCGTTATTTCACTCTTTAGGAACAGCTTGTTTATTTATAAAGCTTAGCACAAAAGGAATCGCATGTCGGGAACAAAAGCCGAGATAGAATTTCCCTGTGAATGGACTTATACTCTTATTGGATTAGAGATTGAAAAGATAAGGCAAGCGGTAAATGAAATTTTTACAAACAAGTCGGTTGTTGTTTCTGTTTCAAAAAAGAGCAGCACTGGTAAATATATAAGCATGAATGTATCGACAAACGTGAAATGTCGTGAAGAGCGTGACAGGTTTTTTATGGAACTTAGAAATCATGTCGCGGTTAAACTGGTTCTGTAGGTTTGTGTGATATGTGTGATACTTATTTAGTTTCTGTTCAAGACCTTTTTTACCCACAGCGTAAACTTCAATCAATTCATTCCATTTCTCAGTATCTTCTGTGCTGACATGATAATTTTTATCTGCAGTGAACTTATCCGGATACGTTCTGAAGTGTTTCTTATGTGCTTCCAGTGCTATATCCTTTATCTTTGTATCATGCAGTGAAGATGACTTCACATCGTAGAAACTGATGAACTTTTCTTTCGTTTGTCCTATTGATACCATATGACCAAATTCCAGAGGTTTTCGGGCCTTCCCTCGTTTATGCAGTTCTGTGTGTTCCTCAAATACACTGAATATCCGATCTGATGCCGGAACTTTTTCACCCAGATTATGTGCCCGGTGAGACTGTGTTACTACCTGACGGGCTAAAGAAAGATGCTTTTCCAGTTTTTCCAAAAGAACTGACCCGCAATTCTGCAGGGATAATGAACCTGTTGTCTTTGCGTGGTCAATATAGCGTTCAACTACCGCACACTGCTTCTCAACACGTTCAATTAGTGTACTGAGGAAACGACGTACTTTTCGTTGCGTACTTTTGTTTTTCTTGTTGTAATGAGTTGATACGTACACATAGAGTTTTTTTATCTTTTTGTCATGAAAACGATTTCCACAATCCCAATGATTTTCTGCCTCTGTACACTGTCGAACCAGACGTGCTGAAACACGATAACAATCCCAAAGCAGATAGGGATCAGTCGGATAGTGGATATTGCTTTCACAAACAGTACTGTCCAGACGAAGTTTCTCACCACTGATCTTTTCTTCTTCGATTGCTGATGTTTGCAGAATGGTATTGATCCTGGCCCAGGTTGTTGCTGAAATGAGTTTGTGTGCCTGGCACAAGTAACCAAAACTCATTACTTTACCTATTCCTATCCGAGTGAAATTACGTAAAAAGTCGCTTTCCGATATTCGGATAATTGTTTCACGAAAAGGGCATTGTTCAATATACATCACTATAATGCATCGTAATATCTGTTCGGAGGAAACAGAACTGCTCCGGCCGTTTTGGGTACCTAATCGTTTAAGATCAGAATGGATATATTTGAGAATTAAAGGGTGTTCATCAAGAAGTGTGTCAATCGCATTGTATTTTTTCTGATATTCACTTACAATTTTTGAACTTTTATGCAAATTAAAGAAGAAACAAGGTTGGAAATCAATTATTTTTCTCATAGGGAATTCCTTTTGTTTTTTGTTTTTTGTTTTTGTTTATTATAAAATACATTAGGAAATTCCCTTTTTTTATCATTTAGTCATTTTGAACAGAAACTAACTAACAGTTAAAACAACGGAAATAAACTGCAAGAATGAAAAATCAATTTAAATTGATAATCATAGGATTATTATCAAAACATGTTGATGTTTTGATGGCTTCTAATTAAAACAAGAAAGTAATCCGTACCATAATTAATTGCATAATAATCTGTTACCAGGAGCATTTAACACAATTTGTGAATCTGTCTTTCAGTAGTATGATCCTGTATGGCACCAAAATGCTCCTGACTTCTATTTTAGGATTGAGCAGATAAAAATAAAATACAAGATAACTGAAGTTGGCATGCTTTCTGCATATCTTTCCCCGAAAACAGAAGCAGGGCAATTTGCGTTGTTTATCTGTAGTCAAATATGGTGTAGCTTAAATTTTCAAGATCGGGGATTATGAAAAACAAAAGTATATGGTCTGATTGTGAAAAAAAGCTTTTCAATAAAGTTCTGGAAAAACTGGTTATTGAAGGCAGGTTTGATGATTACCATCTTCTGAATAAAAATCTTACTGCCTTAAATTGTCAAGCTGGTGCATTTTTTTTATATCCCGGAATAATCGAAAGCAGCAAGATTGCCGGCCAGGAAAGAAATGTAGAAACACTGGTTACTGAACTGGGCAGAAAATACTCCAATGAAGATATGTTTGTACTTCCTACAAAGGCACTTCTCGGGAAGTGTCTGATTGTGGGGAAAATAAACATTATGTATATGGTTTACCATTTAACCTGCCGGGAAAATGAAAATCCGGAGGTCAAAAATCAGGTTTTTGAGTTTATAATAAACTATTTGCTCTCTATTTTAACAGAAGAAGTATTGTTGCAATTACTGAATAACTTATCAAATACAATTGTTTTAAAAAAAGTAACAAAAGCATTGGCAAATATATGGGAAGAATGGATTTTTTCTGACAAAGTTACATTTATTCCGGAACTTGGAAAAATGTGGTTAACAAGAAAGCGTTCTGTTCCGGTATTTGGTACATTACTGGGAACACATGAGTATATATCTTTATTTCAGAATGTTGACAATTTATGCAAAGACTATATAACTTACGCAACTTCTGTATCGGATGAGACATCTGCGCTCGAGGAATTCTTGTTTGGATTGCCGCATGAAGAATTAAATTTTGTAAAAAACTATCTGTTAAAAAATGAAAAACAGAATATAAACTGTGAAGAAGTAAAAAACGTTCTTGGTAAAGATTCTATCTTTTTAAGCAGCAAAACCGAGGACCCGTTAGAGTTATATCGTTTTTACAATTATAGAAGAAAGTGTGCAAGTTCAAGGTTGTATGGAAAAATAAAAGGACCGGTTCGGACTTTTGAGGAAAACTTCGTGATGTATTTATTTACGCACCAGAATTATAGTTTTAAAATATTATAAAAATTTAAGTTTACTCAGACAAATCAGGTTCGGATGTAAAATAAAAACATAATAATTCATATAAGACGTTTTAGTTGCACACCAAATTAAACACCTGTTTTCCAAAGGGGTATCGGTGTATTTAATCGCATCATTGATTTTACTTGCCATAGTTCTTGTTGCACGATTAGCAAATAAATGGCGTGTTCCATTGGTTGTTATTTCTCTGTTTGCCGGAATCTTGTTTGGAAGTGATGTAGCTGGAATAATCTATTTCGACAATGCATTGCTGGCACGGCAAATCGCAGATTTTGCATTGATTTTTGTTCTATTTATTGGCGGTTTCGGTACAGATCAAAATAAATTAAAACCAGTTTTGAAACCAGCTCTGGTTATGGCAACAATCGGGGTTATAATTACAGCGATTATAACAGCACTTTCTCTGTCTATCTTTTTAAAATATGACCTTGTTTATGCTTTCTTAATTGGGTGTATAATATCATCCACAGATGCAGCAGCGGTTTTTTCAATTTTACGATCCAGATCCCTGGATAAAAAGCTCTCATCAATGGTCGAAATAGAATCTGCTACAAATGATCCAATGGCAATCGTTTTAACATTATTTGCTGTTCAACTTGTTGTTGCACAAACGACTAATCCATTAGCTATTGGCGGATCTTTTTTTTGGCAAATCTCGGGAGGGATAATTGTTGGAATAGTTACCGGGAAAGCGGGCGGTATCTTGTTTCAATATGTCAAGGTATTAGATAAAGGTTATTTCTATGTTTTTTTAATCTCTGTAATACTGTTTTCATATGGAATGGCAGATTTAGTAAATGCAAGTGGAATGTTGTCAGCTTTTTTCTCCGGTTATTTTATGGGGAATTCAAATATTCCATACAAAAAAACATTGTCTACACTTCTGGAGGCTATATCAACAATAGCAAATGTAGTCATATTTGTAATGCTTGGATTGCTTGTTTTTCCCCATGAATTCGGCAATGTTTATCTGGAGGGGATATTTTTATTTATAACATTGACCTTAATTGCCCGTCCTTTATCTGTATTCTGTTGTACTTTATTCAGTAAGTTTAATTTTAAAGATAAAGTATTTATCAGTTGGAGCGGCTTAAGAGGGGCTGTTCCAATTGTCTTGGCAACATATCCGCTTGCTGCAGGAATTGAGAATTCCAGGGGAATTTTCAATATAGTTTTTTTTGCAGTGGTACTATCAATGGTTATTCAGGGGTCCTCTATTAAAAAAGTTGCCGACTGGTTGAGACTTGCTGTTAAAGCAAAGCCGGAACCTAAACAGATTATGGAACTTGTTACTTTGCACAAATCCGACCTCGAATTAATAGAATTACAAATTGATGAGGAGCTATATGATGGGAAAATACTGATCTCATCTTTGAGATTACCAGAGGGGACAACAATCACAATGATAAACCGGAATGAAAAAATCATTGCACCTCAAGGTTCTACAAAGATATTTCCTGGTGATGTGTTATATATACTGGTCAAAAATGAAATGATTGAAATGGTGGTATCTAATATATTAAAGCACTTTGACCAAAAAAAATATGCCATAAATGAAACCTGAATCTTGTTTTTATGTCATAAATCAAATTAAAACGGACTTTTAACAGCGTATTTTATCGGATCCATTTCCCAATAAAAACAAAAAAGTTCCCTTTTCTGTTTGCCAGAACGTAATTTGAAAAGAAATTACTGCAAAAAAACTCTTTAGACGCAATATAATTGGAAAGCGGATAGTGGATATCCGTTTTCTCATTGTTGATTTTTTTAAGAATCTCTTTTGGTGATGGCTGAAACCATTCATTTTTCAGGCGAAGTACTTTCCCGGCAGTCGCCTGGCGGTAAGCGAATAAGGAAAACTTCCTGATAAAGCCAAATGGATTTATTTCATGTTGATGTTAAACCATTTCTGTTTTAAAACGGATGGATTGTGCTGTTCGACAAAAAGTTGAATGCATTTGAACTAATAATTTATAGATATTTTAAAATGTATGAAACCTATTACAAAAATTCTCAAATTATCAAATAATGCATTGCTTGAAAAAGTGTGGGCTTCAGACAGTTCTATTTACACGATTTTAAAAAATTCAGAATCGCTTTCATCTGCACGTATTGAAGTATTCAAATATTTGAATCATAAAGAGACACATTATTTTGATGCAGAGTATCCTGAAGCAAATTATCATATAATTGAAAGAAATCTGGCAAAAGAGTGTATCAGGATTTTAAGCAATATTTTTCTGTCAGAAAATGAAAAAGCCACCAGTTTTTCAGCTTTTTCTGTACTTTATGAGCTTGCTCGGGGTAATAAAGAACCATTGCAATTGATCAGCAAGGGATTTTTAAGTGAATTTGTTTATTTATTCAGAGGAATTAATGCCAGGTTTGATTTAATGTTTGAAAATGAAAAAAATCACCTTGGTACAATTTATATAAGTGCCCGGCCAAAACGACTTAAATATTACTCAAAAAAAGTAAGTTCAGGATATTCCCGTTTCAAACGGGGCATAGACCAGGATATCAGTAAAAAACGGGATGAAATGAGAACAGAAATCTTAAATTATTTCGGTTCTACTGATAAATCCGACTGGTTTGATTACCAATGGCATCTATCCCATATAATCTCAAAAATTGAAACTCTGCTATCTCTTGTATATCTTGAAGAAGATGAAATTGCAGGTTTGAAACTTGCAAAAGAAGCTAAAATACCTTTTCAGATTACACCTTATTACTTGTCGTTATTCAACAAAACAGGAAAAACCTTTTTCGACAGGGCAATTCGGGCACAGGTTTTACCATCTGAAGCTTATTGCAAAAAGATCATAAAAAATAAAAAATATGGTCTGGATCATGATTTTATGGATGAAAAAAGCACCAGCCCGATTCCAGGAATTACAAGGCGATATCCCCAGATTGTCATACTTAAACCTTACGATTCCTGTCCACAAATATGTGTTTATTGTCAAAGAAACTGGGAAATAAAAGGTATCAAACATGCTTCATTTTCCAAAAATAAAATGGAAAATGCAATACAGTGGATTAAAGATCACAACGAGATTCATGAAATTCTTGTTACCGGAGGAGATCCGCTTACACTCGGTGATGAAAAAATTAAATGGTTATTCGATCAGCTTGCTTCTATTGATCATATTGAAAGAATCAGAATCGGGACACGTACTCTGGTAACAGTACCTTGTAGATTTACAAAAAATTTAATTTCAATACTTGAATCATATCATGAATGGGGAAAAAGGGAAATTGCTATTATAACTCATTTTGAACATTCCATGGAGATCACCCCTGAGGTAATTGATGCAGTAAAGTTAATAAAAAGAGCAGGGATGAACATTTATAATCAGCAGGTATTCACTTATTTTAACAGTTTAAGATATGAATCATCTTTTTTAAGGGCAAATCTGAAAATATCAGGGATTGATCCCTATTATGGTTTTAATACCAAAGGTAAAGAAGAAACTATTGATTTCAGGGTGCCAATTGCAAGAATTGAGCAGGAACGAAAAGAGGAAGCCAGGCTTCTTCCTGGCCTGGTTCGTACAGATGAACCGGTTTTCAATGTGCCAAGATTGGGAAAATCTCATTTGCGCGCAGGACAGGATCATGAACTGGTCATGATACTGCCTGATGGTAAACGGGTTTACCGTTTTTATCCCTGGGATTCTCGATTGTCATTCGAAAATGATTACTTATATACAGATGTACCTATATATGATTACCTTTTGAGATTATATAAAGACAAAGAAAACGTTGATGTATATGAATCAATCTGGTATTACTTTTAAAACCCAAAAGGTATAACAAGGGTTATGAGAGATAAACTAACTCCTGAATGGGTGTGATTGATTGATGATGTGTGGTTGAAGCTATCCGACTGTTTTGCAAAAAAAAAACAAAATTAGTTCATTAAAGGAAACTCCGGATACGGTTATTTATTGCAGGCAAGAATTGTTGATATTCACAAAGAAAAATTTACACAAGAAATATCGTTTCTTAGGTGAAAATTATAAAGCTTCGGGTCTTATGTTCTTTTTCGGGCTACACAAAAAAGATAACCAACGTAACGAAACCCTTTCAGACGATAAAAAACATCAATTTCCCTGTGAAATGCCAGTTTAATTCTTCTATCAGAGAAAAACCCTTTGTTATCTTCAAGACGTCTGGCCATATGAGCATAATAATTATCCCAACCGCTTACCGGAACAAGACACATGAAATGTATCTCCATACCCAGTTCAGATATAAGATTTCTATACGAAGATTCTGTTTCATAATGGTAAGTTTCGTCTTCAAAAATTGCTCTGATTTCATCGGGAACATTATCAGACAGCATAATAAGATCAGAAAAAGCAAGCCATCCTCTTGGAACAAGCCAGGAACTGGCCATAGATAATCCTTTTCGTCTGGAAATGAAAGAAAGGACTCCTCCCTCAGCAATTATTAAATCATAAGGATTTTTGGAGTAATCAGATTTTATCAAATCGGCTTGTTCTAATGAAATGAGATGGCTGACATTACGTTTTTCTGCTGTTTCACGGGCCAGGTCCAGGTTTTCTTTACTGATATCGCAAGCGGTGATTTTGCAGCGGAATTCTGATGCAAGATTACATGCACCTTCACCATAACCGCACCCCATATCAAGTACTCTGCTGGATGGATTGATTCCAGCAAATCGGGCTGCAGCAAAAGTAAAATCCTTTCCTGCTGGTGAAGTATAATTAGTGTTTGGATCTGTAACCATAATAGATAATAATATTATCTGATTTTAAGGAATAATACAAGTCCTAAAACCAACAAAACTACCGAAAGAATGTGAAATCGCCACATGATCTTCGATTTTATCTGGAAATCTCCTCCATATATTCCGCTTTTTTTCATTTTAATATGATAATGGTGATGAATAGGTGCCATTAAAAAAAATCGTTTCCTGGTAATTTTAAAATAACCGATCTGAATAAAAACAGAAATAAACTCAAGAAGAAATATGAAGCCCACAATCGGCAGATAAAAACCTGCCTTTGTAAAGACAAAAAGAATTCCGATTAATCCCCCAAGGCCAACTGAACCGGAATCGCCCATTATAATTGTAGAAGGTGGTGAATTATACCAGAGATATGCCAAGAGAGTGCCTGTTACTGCGCCAATAAGAGGCAGCAGTTCCTGGAGCCCGCCTTCAATATATGGAATAAGCAGATATGAACTCCACAAAACATTACTGGATATAAAAGAAATGACCCCAACAAATATAAGGCAGGTTATGGATGGTACTGTTGCTAACGTATCAAATCCATCAGTAAAATTTACTCCATTAGCTAAAATTGCTATAGTAAGTGTCATATAAGGTATGAATAACCATACTGGAAGATATGGGAATATTTTGGTAATACTGATAAATGGCAAATTGATGGTTCCATTAATATTTGGTATATACTCATAAGCAATAATTGCTATTATTAATGGAATTATTAAGTACAAAGAAAGTCTAAGACTGGCAGAAATACCATCAGATTTGTACTGATATTGTTGTTTGGAAATCTCTCCTCTGGTAACTCTCCTTTTGTTGACAACTTTAGCGATGTCATCAACTGCTCCTATAACACCAAAAAAAACATAAATAATCAAAGATGAAATCACGTAAGAATTGAATCTTACAGTTATGAGAGCTGTAATAATAACTATAAATAAAAAAAGTATTCCTGCAGGCATTACTGGTTGAACAGATTTGTCTTTTGATTCAAATTCCGAGTTCATTTGAAATTTTCGTAAAAAATTGATATAAAAGGGAAATAAAGAAATAGCTAATCCAAACGAAATTACTGTTGCTATACCAGTACTAAAAAGCCGGCTATTTAATAAAAAGAGGTTTGTTTTCTGATAAATAAACTCAATTAACATCTTTGTATTTTCCAGGTAGATTAATTTTGAAAGACAAATTTGAACAACATGGAAACTGTTTTCAACACCATTTGAAACGAAAATAAGTTTTGTGTTCTGTATTTACCTAAGTTGAGTGGTCTATTTGATCGATTTTTTTGGGAATTTTGTTCACTCAGATCAATATTCGTAACAGATTGTTTTTATATGCACAAAAACTGAAAAAATGATCCGTTTAGAAATCCTGGTAGAAAAAAACAATTATGATTTAGTGATACAAATATTTTGAATACATGAATTATTTTGTTCTCAAATCGAAACAGTAGATGGAGGTTTGTGTTATGTCTGAAGCAATAGTACTTGATGGAAAAGCTTTGTCTAAGCTGGTAGAATCGCAAATAAAAGTCCGGGTTGAGAAAATCAAGCAGGCAACCAGTGGGAAAATACCAGTACTTGCAACAATCCTTGTTGGAAATGATCCAGCATCTGCAACATATGTCAGAATGAAAGGCAATGCTTGTGCAAGGGTGGGAATGGAATCCCGAAAAATCGAACTTCCAGAAACAACTACAACAGACGAACTTATTGCGAGCATTGAAATGTTAAATAATGATCCGGATGTATCTGGTATTCTTCTCCAGCACCCGGTACCTTTAGCAATTAATGAACGGGCAGCTTTTGATAAAATTGCTCCGGATAAAGATGTCGATGGTGTAACTTGTTTGGGATTTGGTCGAATGTCTATGGGAGAGTCTGCGTATGGAAGTGCTACTCCAGCAGGAATCATGAAGTTATTGGATCATTATAACATAAATATTGAGGGGAAAAAAGCAGTTGTGGTCGGAAGAAGCCCAATACTGGGAAAACCTATGGCAATGATGCTGCTTAACCGGAACGCAACTGTTACTGTTTGCCACTCCCGAACAGTCGGGCTTCAGGATATTATAAAAAATGCTGACATTGTAGTTGGTGCTGTTGGGAAACCAAAATTTATAAAAGGTGACTGGATTAAAAAGGGAGCTGTTGTTGTGGATGCAGGATATCACCCTGGAAATATTGGAGATATAGACCTGGAAAATTGTATCTCTGTTTGCAGTGCTTATACGCCTGTTCCTGGTGGGGTTGGACCTATGACAATAGCAACACTTATCTCTCAAACCATGGAAGCTGCAGAAAAGAAATCATGTCAGAATGGAAACGATTAATTGACGCGCAATCTGCCTGCGAGCGGCCTCCGGGTGCACGAAAAGAATCGTTACACTATCTATTCAATAAAACAATATCAAACTGTTCTCCAGCAACCAAACTTAGCCAATCCTGATTAAAAAAAGATATGGCTTTTTACAGCCATAACAGGACATTGTGACAGGGCTTTTTTGGGTCAATAGTTTGAAATATCCAGAAATAAAGCAGGTATTACTGATTTATAATATTTTTAAATATTAGTGATGTATATTAGTATTGAACATAAATAATCTGCCAAATTTCAGGGAGATGTATATGAAAAATGCTTCAATTATATTCATTTTGATTGTAGTTTTAGCAGCTGGTTTGGTTTTTTATTCCAGGATTCAAAAATCTTCAGTTTTTAAGAAAGCAAAGCAAACCGAAGCTTCAGGAAATCTTCAGGAAGCCCTTTCAATGTATGCCCAGGCATTGATTGAAATCGCACCAGGGCAAAAATTTCCAGATATTAACCGGTCAAAAATAGTGGAACAATCAGCCTGGAAAAAGATTATAGAACAGTACATTTCCTGGCTCAGTAGTGATATGAATGCGAAAAACATTATAAGGGAGTGTTTTGAGGGTATTGAGCGTTGTATAAATGCACAAAACCCTGTCAATTCACTGGGAAAAATTGAATTTAAAGAGTTAAGTGAAGATCAATATATTCCAGAATGGTATAACTCATTTTTTGCACCAAATATCACACCAGATCCATCATTTAAACCTCTTGCTTCAGGTAATTACCAGAAAAACATCTCTGTCATTAATTTTTCAAGTTCAAAAAACTATACATATGAGCTTAATTTAATTAACAGGAAAACCGCAAAATCAACAGGTTTTCAGTTATATCCTGAAAGTAATATTAGAATTATTGCAATACCTGGAGAATATTTATTTGTTTGCAGATCAACTGTCACCTTTCCGTCTGGAGAAATATGGAAATCACCTTTTGAGATTATTCCTTTGACAGTACCGGAAAATGCATCATTGATTACAGGAGATCTCAGAACAAGAGTATACCGGCAAAAATAGATCTTAATCACTGGATAACTCATGTTCTGAAAGTTAATAAAAATTAGTATTGCAGGTAATTGGAATCAATGTGAATAATAATTACTTTGTTTCGGAATTATTGTTTTGTGAATCGATTTGTGTCTGGACGCATTCAACAATATTCCTGACCTGTAATTTGTCCAGAGATATTTTTGCCTGGGCAGTCCATTTGGGTTTGTAAGTTACCTCTGCACCAGTATCTCCAATTTCATGTTTAATGCATGCTTCAAGAAATTTTTTGCTTTTTGGGGATTTTTTAACATATTTGATTAATTGATTGACAAGTCTGTTTATGGCTTCCTCGGTAGCACTTTGAACTGCCATATCCAGTGCAGGCTTTGTTGCAGAGCCATTAGCGAAAACTGAAGGCAGGTCTTTTTTTGATGGTTTAACAGGAGGTTTTTTATCTGTAAAAGTCCAGGTATTGTCGGTTTTTAACCAGATAGTACGTCCGTCATCTATTGTGATATACTTATCTTCCTCATCACCTTCAGTAATTGTGAATTTTGTATATCCCCATGTGCTGTCGGGATGTAAAACCACATCTTCTCCATCATCAAGAGTTAATATCATGTCGTTGGCAATGATGGTTGAAAAGGAAAGAGCGATTATAATAACAATGCTGAACATTTTGAATTTGAAATTCATTGATGTCTCCTTTGAAGAAAAGAAAAACAGAACATTTTTAATATAAGAAATATTCATCATTAAAACGAAAATCTTTTTTTTTGTGTCTTCAGTAACATGAAGCAAAAACAGCTATTTGCAATTAAAATCCTTTTGAACTCAATATAGAGCAGCCTTGAGATATTAATGATATTTATGTATAATAATGATTTCGGTCTGGTTAAGATGAAGATTAGATTAAAACGGTTGAGTGTTAATAAGTTGATATTTGTTTTAGAATTTATCCGTGAAATGACTTGAAGTCGGATTCAGGTGACAAAGCTGTAAATTTCCAAAAACAGGTCACCGATAATTGTTAATTAAAATACGAAAATTCTTAAAAGAGGATTAAATTTTTTCATGTTAACGATCAATAAATGGATTTGATTTTTAAATGCCTGTAACATCAATAATTATCGCCTCTCATCGTGTTGGTTATATATCAGGAGTGTTGATTCCTCTTTGCGAAGCTACTCCTGGAACAGGATTATATGAGATTATAGTTGTAACAGATTATCCAAATGGTCAGTTTCAGATAAAATACCCCATGGTTAAATGGTTCTATACTAACAATAAAAGCATAAGTGCTAAAAGAAATATCGGAATTAAACAGGCCAGAGGTAAAATAATTGCTTTTATCGATGATGATTGTATACCTGATCAGAAATGGGTTAATGAAGGTACGACATATCTAAGAACTCACAGGGACTGTGCAGGGGTTGAAGGATTTACATCGATAGAAAAAAGCAGTCAAATTTCGCCCAGTAATGTTGATTATAAAAGACTTGAAAAACCAGGTTTCAGAACTAATAATATTTTTTACAAAAAAAGTATAATTGAGGAAATTGGTGGATTTGATGAAAGGTTTTCCGTACAAAGAGAGGATATGGATCTTGCTTTTAGAATATTAGAAAAGGGGTCCAAAATAGATTATAGTACTTCTATTAGAGTGGTACATCGCTTAAGAAATGGTGAATGGTATGATCTTTTAAAAAGCTGCTGGAACAGGAGGTTCGATCCATTGCTTTATCGTAAGCACAGGAAATTATACAGAAAACATGTCTGCTCACCGTTTCCGCCCAGCCTGCTGTTATTATTTATTGGATATATTTTGATAATTCTGACCTGGGATTATCCTGTTCTTTTCAAATGCACGGCCTTTTCCAGCATGTCTGTATTGTTTGGATCTGTAATTAAACGTGTCAGTAAAGTGAAAAATAGGATTTTTATGATTTTAAGAGAGGTTATAATATTGCTGATTGCTCCGGTCGTACTATTTGTCGCGTTGTTTTATGGAAATATCAGATATCGATCGTTTCTTTTTGTTTAAGATAAAAAACCAGATGTGATTGGGGTGACGGTAAACTTCCAGATTATGAAAATAGCTTTTGCAAACAAATATTTACCTTCATGTAATCCCAATGGGGTTTCTGTTCAAGTACATATTCTTGCGAAGGCACTTGTAAAGAAGGGGCACAAAGTAACTTGTTACAGTTTCAGTGAAAAGCCTTCTGATGCGAACTATGATCATGTTAAATTATCATGGGGAACATCATCTAAAATAAAACGAAAAATTATTCCTGCCAGGATATTTAAAAAAATTAAAACTCACCAATACGATATAATTCATTACCATGGTGACGATTATTTGTGTAGAGGGGCTGCAAACAGGGTAAGAACTTTCTACGGATCAGCTCTTCAGGAAGCGATTAATGCTACCAATCCGGCACGTTTTTTTTATCAGGTGCTATTCTACTTATTTGAATGGATTTCATGTCTGAAAAAGGGGACATCTGTTGCTATTTCAAAAAATACCATAAGTAGTCTTCCTTTGATCAGGGTTCAGATTTCATGTGCAGTTCCTTTGGAACAATTTCATCCGGGAAAACAGAAGACACCATATCCATCTATTCTTTTTGTTGGAGATCTTGAAAGCAGAAAAAGGGGGAAACTGCTTTTATCTGTTTTTGAAAAAGAGGTGTTACCTGAATATCCGGAATGTATTCTGACTGTTGTTGGTTCCCGGAATTGCAGCGGTTCGAATGTAAGATACCGTGGAAATATCCCGGTTACGGATCTTATTGAAGAATATCAAAAATCCTGGATTTGTTGCATACCTAGTTCCTATGAGGGATTTGGAGTACCAGCAATTGAAGCAATGGCATGTGGAACACCGGTTGTTGCAACCCGGAATGCAGGAATAAATGAGATTATTACAGATAAACTAAATGGACGGTTGTGTACAGGTAAAACTCTTGGTGTTACTATCAACGAAACGTTGTCGGATTCAGCCCTGCGTCAGGTTTTAATTTGCGAGGGAGTAAAATGCTCTAAAAAGTTTGATATTTCAATTATCGCTTCAGAGTATGAAAAACTATACGAGCATTTAAAACATTTGAACATTATCAATAAAAAATACTCCTAATTATTAAATGAGTAATTTCACAGGAGCCAGGTATAATATGTTATTGAGATTTTTCGTGTTAACTATTTTAATGGTTGTTTCAGGTGTTTCTTCAGAAAAACTGAAAATGTATCTTTGTCTCGACGAAATGATATCTTCTGCAGGCTCAGACAGTAATGGTTTACAAACCAAACTTGTATATGGGTATATAGATGGCAAAAAAACAGAGTGTATGTCTGAATACGAATTCAGAGAGAGGTTTTTTAAAGATGAGTTTGCCAGGGAAAATGCAGTAAATGAAAGTAGTCAGAAGATTGTTGAAAAGCGGGAATCATTTAATGTTAATGCAATTTCAGGTAAAAAGAATCTGAAATCGGCTGATTTACGTGGATTTGATTTGAAGGGAGTGGATCTTTCTGAAGCAGACCTTCAGAATGCTAACCTGGAGTCTGCAGATTTGCGAGATGCAGATCTTAGTAATGCTAATCTATCAGGAGCTAACCTTGGGTTCTCTTATCTGAAGGGTGCGAATCTTTCCAATGCGGATCTTACCGGGGCAAATCTGAAAAATGCTTACTTACACCAATCTGATCTTTCTGGTGTCAAAGGTTTTGATCTGGAGCAGTTACGAATTACTCAAACAGTATACAATGCAAAACTTGAACCAGAGCTGCTTGAAATAGCAAAAAAAGAATGCCCAAACCGGTTTACTGATCCCGGTTCTCAATGGAAATGCAAATATTATTCACAAATTGATTCGATTATTCCTGAAGAAAAACGTGCAAACAGGCGATCTTTTAAGTAGAACACAAATATTAACGTTTTTTTGCTAAACAGATTTTACCTGAATCATACGATTACTTTATGCGATCTGCTTCACGAGACGGTAGTTTAGTTCTCGTAGCTCATAGTAAATTAATCGACTTCATTTCTGGTTAGCACCTTCTGTATTTGATTCTCCTGAATCAGGGCATAATGTTTTTTATTAATATTGGGATTTTTCTAAGAATGATCTTGTTGGATTACATTGTTCCTCAAAACTGTGATTATTTTGGCATGCAAAATGCAACCAGATATAAGCAGTAATTTTCTTGAGGAAGGATGTTTCAAATGGGCAAGATCAAATATGAAAAAGAGTCTGAAACAGATTTAAAAACGATAAACAGGGATTTTTGCAAAATATGGGACTGTCCTCGTTTGAAGGTGAATTATCCCTGTATTCGTTGCCCTGTCCTTACCGACCTGTCAGCAATGGCAAAGGCGCTTCATATTGAAGAACCATTATGGCAAAGATCCATTTTTGCCAAAGCGGCATGAAATAGTTCAGCCGGTTTAAAACTGGCTGACATTTATTTTCTCTGCTTGTAATGCTCAAAACGTGCAAAAATCTTTCAGGTGAGCACCGTTAATTAATCTTCCGCTTAAGATTTTAATCAACCAGGAATCTTGCAAAAATATCCGAAAGCTGGAAAAAAGCCTGTGTAAGAGGTTTTTTTTGAATTCCAATAATGTGTGATAATTTTGACAAAAACCTAATATTTATATATCTTTTTTGGATAAATTAATTAAATTTTAGAATATAGACAAATAATTGACAGGGTAGTCTTTCGGGGTTTAAGGATCTGTCCTGATGTGTTTTATAAAAAAAGTAAAAACTGATAATATTTTTAGTATACAGAAACCTTTGAAATGTTATAAGGTCGGGAAATGAAAACCAGGAATGTAAAAAAGACAGATCTTCTTCATGAAAAGAATAATCAGAGAGGGAAAAATAGTATTGTAAATGCAGTTTTAATTAATAAAGTAGATCTATCTCTCTCATTAAAACTCCAGAATCTTATAAATTATTTTGTTGAATGCATTAATGAACTTCAGAATAATAAAAAGAATATATTAACTGATTTATTGATTTGTATCGAACATATAAAGAAGATAACAGTAAATGAAAGCGGGTGTTTTAATAGAGAGCTGGAAAATCTTTTTCAGGAATTTCTGGAAGGTGCCTGTTATCTTGGTGACATTGTAAAACCCCTTGTAAACTCGGAAGAAAGCAGCAATGCTCATCTTTCAGACATATTGTTAACTGCAAAGACATCTCACTTGCAGTGGTTGGCAGTTTGTATACTTACAGAGCTTCAAATTACATTCTAATGTATCTGATATCTCCTGATTATTTAAAAAAATTAATATTGAAAATGGAACAAAACCAATGGCTGTTGAGGTTCTGGATTTAAAGATAGTTGCAGTTGGTAAAGTAAAGGATCCCTGTCTGCGGACAAAGGTTGAAGATTATAAAAAAAGAATCATGCATGATTCCAGAATCGAGATACTTGAAATAAAAGATCAGGGAATTTGTACTGAAAGTGAGAAAATAAAAAAACTATTAAACAAAAATAAAAGCTTTGTTTTTGTATTAGGTGAAGAAGGGCGGGAATATGATTCTTTTTCCTTCGCCAGACGGATTCGTCTAATTAATAGTAAATTAACATTTGTTATTGGAGGGGCATACGGATTAAGTGATGAAATTAAAAAGGGGGCTGATGAGATCTTCTCACTTTCAAGATTGACATTTACTCACGAAATAGCCAGAATGCTTCTTATGGAACAAATATACAGGGCAATTTCAATCATCCAAAACAAATCTTATCATAAATAGCAGATTTGGAAGATTGAACCGTTTTATCTGAATATTGACGACATCTTTACACGATTATTTTTTGTCCGACATTGGCATAAAGGTTTTTATGTCTGCTGACCTAATTTACGGGACAGAGAGGTGAGGCTGAATAAAGTGACTCAGTTTCAATTATGCTGAATTTGCTATTACCAGGACAATGTAGTAATTATCAGGAGAAAAAGTGGGAAAAAGATCAATATGTGCCATGCTTGACTTTCTTTCACCGGTTTCATGTATTCCGGGGATGGGTCCCAAGAGGATAAAAGCTTTAGCTGAATCGGGAATTGAGAAGATTGGAGAATTTTTATATAACTTTCCGTATCGATATATTGATAGATCAGAAATTGTTCCATTACAAAGAATTCGTGATTTTAGTGGCAGGACATGTACTGTAAAGGGAAAAGTAATATCAGTCAGACTGGAGTATGGCCGTAAACAGCGATTGAAAATGCATCTGAAAGATGAATCCGGTACTATAGAACTTGTATGGTTCAGAGGAGTTCAATATTATAGCAAGGGTTTTAAAGACACAGATGTAATAGTAACAGGTAAAGTTGTTTTTTATGGTCACTTTCAGATGGTTCATCCGGTTATTGAAAAAATATCTGGAAATGAAAAGATACCTCAGCTGAAATATGTTCCCAGGTATTCTATAACGAAAACAATGCAGGAAGCTGGTATTCAACAGAAATTAATGATAAAAGCTGTTTCATGGTGTTTAAAAAACCTCAAACACTTTCCACGTGTTCTTCCGGAAATAATCGAAAATAAAAAGAGTTTTCCTCCATTGCAGCAATGTCTGTACGAGATCCATTTTCCTTCGGATATATCCCGGCTGGATTATTATAAAGAAAGGATTAGTTATGAAACTCTGTATAGAATTGTATTGGATGTTAAATTAAGTAAAAAGAAATTTTTTCTTCCTGGCCGCAGTATGAATGCAGGAAATTTGCCCCGTTGTTTTAAAAAATTATTACCGTTTGATTTAACTGAAGATCAGAATCGGGCAATTGCAGAGCTGTATAAAGATGCAGGAAGGAATATACGGATGCACCGTTTACTTCATGGAGAAGTAGGATCCGGGAAAACACTGGTTGCCTTTTTTGCTTGTCTACCTGCATTAAATGAAGGTTATCAGGTAGCCTGGCTGGCTCCGACAGAAGTGCTGGCAAGGCAGACTTTTAACTTGATTTCATCCTGGCTCTTTTCGCTTGGTTACAAGGCAGAACTGTTGACCGGTGGTTTTGCTGTTTCGAAAAGACAGGATATCCTGAATCTTTTGAGCAAAAGGAAAATAGATTTTATAGTCGGAACTCATGCAATATTGCAACCTTCTGTAGTTTTCAAATCCCTGGGTATGATTGTAATAGATGAACAGCATAAATTTGGAGTTCAACAAAGACTCACTCTTCAGGAAAAAGGCCTTGCGTCTGATTTTCTTCTGATGTCTGCTACTCCGATTCCGCAGACACTTGCAGCAACATTTTATGGTGATCTGGATATAACTACGATTTGCAAGTGTCCGTTGGGCAGGTCACCTGTTTTAACATATCTGGTGCCGGATTATAAGAGAACAGATATGGAACGATTTATTTGTGAACAGATATCAGGTGGTGCCCGGGTTTATTATGTGGTCCCGCGAATTGATAGTGATATAGAAACACCGGATTCAGATATTAGAGATTTGGAGACAGTGTATCAGGAACTCAAAAAAGGTTGTTTTTCGACGTATTCTATTCAGTGTATTCATGGAAGAATGAAAAGTGATCAAAAACAAAAAATTATGATTGACTTTGCTAATGGGGAAACCGATATTCTTGTTACTACAACTGTTATTGAAGTTGGAATAGATGTACCTGAAGCGACCATAATGGTTATCGAAAATGCAGATTACTTTGGCCTTTCTCAACTTCATCAACTTCGGGGAAGGGTTGGACGAGGTAATAAAAAATCTTATTGTTTTCTCCTTACAACAAATAAATCAAATACTTATGCACAAAAACGCCTTTCCGTTTTTTCAAAAACAAATGATGGTTTTAAAATCGCTGAAATGGATTTGAAATACAGGGGACCTGGAGAAATGGCAGGATTAAGGCAGTCTGGATGGAGCGATCATTTAGTTGCCGAAATTCTGAAAAAACCAGATCTGTTTAATGAAATTCAAAGGGAAATTGATCAAATAACATTACAATAAACTGAAAATAAAAAAAAGTTAACTTTTAATTTGGTTCTTTCAGTTTGCTGGAATTTATATTATTTGCTACGATTTCCTTAAAAGAAATCTTGTAAATTCATAAGGTACAGGTAATGGGAGTATGATAGCTTTAATAATTGTCGTATCGCTATATGTCCTTTGTTCGGCTATTTTATTAGCCTATGGGGTTCAGTGTTACGTTCTCACCTATCTATTTTTACGTAAGCGTAAGGCAAAAGTGTCTGCCCAACAGGATACTATGAAATTCTACTATGATGTAACTGACGAAAACAAGTATCCAAAGGTCGTGACTCAATTGCCAATGTTTAATGAGAAATCGGTCGCAGTTCGGGTTATTGAAGCTGCTGTGTCTATGGATTATCCCCGATCACGCCATGAGATTCAAGTTTTGGATGATAGTATTGACGATACCATAGAATATGTAGATAATGTTGTAGAACGCCTTCAAAATGAAGGCGTAAATATTTCTGTGATTCGAAGAGTAGATCGAACTGGTTTTAAAGCTGGTGCGCTTCAAAATGGTTTAAAATATACAGATGCTGAATTTGTAGCAATATTTGATGCAGATTTTGTTCCTCAGGTTGATTTTCTAAAAAAAGCGATGGCTTTCTTTGTAGACCGCCCAAAATTAGGACTCGTTCAGGGACGCTGGACTCATTTAAATAGAAAAGCATCATTGATTACCCGGGGTCAGGCAATGGGAATAGATGGTCATTTTATGATTGAGCAGGCTGCAAGATCATGGAATAATCTGTTTATGAATTTTAATGGTACTGCTGGTGTGTTTCGCCGTGAGGCAATTGAAACAAGTGGTGGATGGCAGCATGATACACTTACTGAAGACATGGATCTGTCTTATAGAATGCAGCTTACAGGTTGGGAAACAGAATATGTTCCTGCACTCGAAGTACCTGCTGAAATACCTGAAGATATAAATGCATTTAAGAATCAGCAGTTCAGATGGGCAAAAGGTTCAATTCAGACTGCAATCAAGATTATTCCATTGTTGTTGAAAAAGAAAATACCAGTTTTCAAGGCTCTGCAAGCAGTTTTACATCTTACTCATTATATTGTACATCCGTTAATGCTATTACTCGCTCTGCTTACAATGCCCGTTCTCTACTATGTAAAAATATTCCTTCCTCCTTTCTGGTTTGGGTGTGTTGTTTTTTGTATGATCCTTGCAACGAGTGGACCTGCAACGATGTATATGATTTCACAGTATTTCATAGGAAATAAAGTTCGTCAACAGATATTCCTGATTCCTGCCATGATGTTAATAGGTACGGGTCTGGCAGTAAATAACGGTAAAGCAGTTCTAGAAGCAATTCTTAAGTTGAAGTCGCCATTTCACAGAACACCTAAAAAGGGACAGCTTCAGGGTAAAACTGCCTATCGTCCTATTAAAGATATGACTTGTATTATTGAAATACTTCTTGGTATCTACTGTCTGAGTAGTTTTCATATGTTTCTTGGTTTTACAAATTTTCTTGTCAGTCCCTTTCTTATGTTGTATGCATCAGGTTTCCTTTTTGTGGGTATCATATCTATTATCCATTTCAAAAAGCCTGAATTGATTGATTTTAAACTGAAACCCCTTAGATAATTATCATTAATACTTCAGCAGCTATCCTCGTTATTGTGTATTTAATGCAAGTGTCGCGGGGAAGACAGTTGATATAAAATAGTGTTTAGTAGCCCTCCCAATGTTACTTATGATAGCTTTCCTTGTTTAGTAAATTATAAATTTCAGGCTAATGGCAATTTAAATTGTACATAACACATCTGCTGAAACAGGTTTTTGTTTCAAAATAAAACACAGGTGTGATCTATAATGAAATATTCTGAAAGTATAATTCCATTTCAGAACATGTTTTCAACTAAATTTTTATGGCATGATATTTGTTTACAAGACTTGGTTTTGAAAGACATTTTAGCAGAATATCAAGGAGGTTATAATGGGAAAAATTATTGGTATAGATTTAGGTACCACTAATTCATGTGTTTCGGTAATGGAAGGTGGAAAACCGGTTGTAATACCAAATGCAGAAGGTGGACGTACAACACCGTCTATTGTTGCTTTTACAAAAACAGGTGAGAAGCTGGTGGGTGGTATAGCTAAAAGGCAAGCTATAACTAATCCTGAAAATACTATATATTCCATAAAGCGTTTTATGGGAAGACGCCACAATGAGGTGCAATCAGAAGAGAAAAAGTTACCATATAATGTGGTAGGAAAACCGGAAGATCCCGTAAAAGTTAAAATTTCGGATAAGGAGTATACACCACCCGAAATATCTGCCATGATACTTCAATATATGAGAAAAGCTGCAGAAGATTATCTTGGTGAAAAAGTAACTGAAGCGGTTGTTACGGTCCCGGCATACTTTAATGATGCACAGCGTCAGGCTACTAAAGATGCTGGAAAAATTGCCGGTCTGGATGTAAAACGTATAATAAATGAACCTACAGCTGCTTCATTGGCATATGGTCTCGAAAAAAAGAAAAATGAAAAAATAGCAGTATTCGATCTGGGTGCAGG
>Ga0209723_1001702_pt1 | contig 32917 bp, 34 predicted proteins | sample BiotimSIPDNA_2_FD_185750 | JGI IMG/M metagenome (GOLD analysis project Ga0209723, IMG submission 185750) | Anaerobic biogas reactor microbial communites from Washington, USA - Biogas_R2 time_0 SIP DNA (SPAdes) (version 2) | ecosystem: Engineered > Bioreactor > Anaerobic > Unclassified | place... | reverse complement strand
AGATGCCGAAGATCGGAACTTTCCCCAGCAATTGCCGGACGGTGGCCACGATATAAGGCAGTGCAGCCGGATCGCCCGGACCGTTGGACAGGAGCAGCCCGTCAGGAGACCAGGACAGAATCTGTTCATCGGAAGAGCAGGCGGGGACGACGATCACCTCGCAGCCTTCCGCCTCCAGACAGCGCAGGATATTGTATTTGACGCCGCAATCCAGAACGACCACCCGGAGATTCTTGCCTTCCTCCGGCCTCCGGTCCCGGTCAGCCGGCTGAACGCTCCCGCGCACCCATCGGTACGGCTCTTGACACGTTACGGTCCTGACCAGGTCCTGCCCGACAAGACCGGGATATGCACGCACCCGCTGGAGCAGAATCTCCACGTCCTGGATTTCCGTGGTCAGAATGCCGCGCATCGCCCCGGAAACGCGAAGACGCCGTGTCAGGGCGCGGCAGTCCAGTCCCTCGACGCCCAGCTTGCCCAGGGACTCAAGAAAGGCCTTCAGGCTCTGCCGGGATCGCCAGTTACTCGGGAAATCCGAATATTCCCGGACGATAAACCCCTCCAGAGAAATTCCTGCTGCTTCCATATCCTCGGGATTGATCCCGTAGTTGCCGATCAGCGGATAGGTCATGGCGACGATCTGCCCCTTGTAGGATGGATCGGTCAGAACCTCCTGGTAGCCCGTCATCCCGGTATTGAAGACGACCTCTCCCAGGACTTCGCCCTCACACGCGAAGGCTTCTCCCCGAAAGACACACCCGTCTTCCAGAACCAGGAGCGCGGGTTTCTGTTTTCTCAGCAGGGTCATGTCGTGTTGTTCCTCATTGTTTGAACGCCGGCTATTTCTCAAGAGGTAGACCGCGACGGGGCGGTTCCGGCCCCTTTTGCCTTCTCACCGTCAACGGACGGAAAAATCAGGCGATGGAAGCTTAAATAATTGATATCACTATGCATTAAATAATTCTATTCTGCCCCTTATATCAGTACCACAAGGGATAATGCAACACCATAAATGCATAATTATCAAAGGGAAGCGATTTTTTTGAAATCATTTCCCTTTGATAACCGGATTCGTTTCCTCCCAAGAAAAACGGCGCGTTCGTCGAAGGAGGGGAAACTTAAAGCATCGGCAGATAGCGTTCAATTTCAAACCGGCTGACATGTGTGCGGAACCGGTCCCACTCTACCTTTTTGTTTTCTACGAACTTCTCGAAGATATGATCCCCCAGGGTCTCCCTGACCAGTTCACTCTGGGAAACCTCTACGATCGCTTCATACAGACTGCCCGGCAGGGAGGTGATCCCGGCCTGTTCGCGGGCTTTTTCATTCATTTCGAAGATATCCTCTTCCACCGGATCCGGCAGTTTATAGGCCTTCTCCACGCCCTTCAGACCGGCTGCCAGCATGACGGCAAAGGCCAGATAGGGATTGCAGGCGGGATCGGGGGAGCGGAACTCGATCCGGGTCGCATTTTCCTTGCCCGGTTTGTACATGGGGACGCGGATCATGGCGGACCGGTTGCGGCGCGCCCAGGAGACATAAACCGGCGCTTCGTAGCCCGGCACAAGCCGTTTGTAGGAATTTACCCATTGATTGCAGATCGCCGTAATCTCCGGGGCATGCTTCATGAGTCCGGCAATGTAGTGCTTCGCAAGAGCGGAGAGCTGATACTTGTCCCCGCTGTCGAAAAAGGCGTTTTTGTCCCCGACAAACAGGGACTGATGGGTATGCATCCCGCTGCCGTTTTCCCCGAAGATCGGCTTGGGCATGAAAGAGGCGTAGACGCCGTTCTGCCGGGCGATTTCCTTGACCGTTGTCCTGTAGGTCATCACCTTGTCCGCCATGCAGAGGGCCTCGTCATATCGAAGATCGATCTCGTGTTGGCTCGGCGCCACCTCATGATGGGAATATTCGACCCGGATTCCCATCTCCTGGAGGGCGAAGATGGTCTGCCGCCGCAGGTCCGTGGCCAGGTCCACGGGAAGGCCGTCGAAATATCCACCCCTGTCGAGATATTCCGGGGCTCTGTCGCTGGTGAAATAAAAGAACTCCAGTTCCGGGCCGACATAGAAGATGTAGCCCTGATCCGCGATTTTCTTGAGCATCCGCTTGAGGACATAGCGGGGATCCCCTTCATAGGGAGACCCGTCAGGTTTCAGGATATCGCAGATCATTCGCGCTACCGGTCGTTCCGACGGCCGCCAGGATATGAGTTGAAAGGTCGTCGGATCGGGCATGGCAATCATGTCGCTCTCCTCGATGCGGCAGAATCCCTGAATGGAGGATCCGTCAAATCCCATTCCTTCCTCCAGTCCTTCCTTCAGTTCCGAAGGGGTGACGCTGAAAACTTTCTGCACTCCGAGGACATCGGTAAACCAGAACTGAATGAAACTGACATTTTGTTCTTTAACGATCTGCAATACTTCCTCTTTCGTTTTACAGTTGAACATAGAGGGCTCCTTTCTCCAAAAAATCAAATCATGTTATTCCAGGGGTTCGTTTTCCACCAGTCGCCAGACGCCGGTCGGACAGACCCCAGCGCAGAAACCGCATCCGATGCACCGCTCCGCCCGGCTCCGGTATTCAAAAGCCCCGCTGCCTTTATCCAGGCGGAAAATGGCATTCTGCGGACAGATCGCTTCACAGAGTCCGCAATCCCGGCACGAACCACAGGAGGCGCAGACTCTTGACCAGGCTGTCACATCCGCGTTTTCCGGCAGCCAGGGTTCGAAATAGGCCATCTTGACCCGCTCAGCAGGCATCGGCGGCAACTGGCCCATTGTTTCTTTTCTGCCGCGAATTCGTCCATCGATGGTGTCCGCTGCGATCCGACCCGCCCCGATGGCCTCGGTCAACAATCCCGGACGGACGACGTCTCCCACTGCAAAGACCCGGGGATCGCTGCTCTGAAAACGGTCGTCCACCTGAAGGAACCCCCTTTCCCGGATAATTTCATCCGGGACGAAGGACAGGTCCGGACGATCCCCTACGGCGAAAATCACCGTATCCGCCGGAAGGAATTCTCCATCTTCGAGCTCTACGCCGTCATCGGCAATGGCCTTCGCAAAGCGCGGCCAGAGGAAACGGGCCCCCGCGGCCTCGGCATGCTGCCGTTCCCGGCCAAAGGATGCCGGTTCCTGAATATCGATCAGGGTGATGTCCTTTGCCCCCAGCCGGGCCGCCTCCGTGGCCGCGTCGCACCCCACGTTGCCGGCGCCGATAATGACGACCCGCCGACCGGGCTGAATGCCGTCCTGCTTGCAGAGCCGCAGGAAATCCAGGGCGGTCAAGGCCCGTTCATGGCCGGGAATATTCAGGGTGGCCGGTTTCTGAGCGCCCACGGCAATCACGACAAAATCAGAAGAGTCGCGAATCTGCATGAATCTTTCCACCGTCAGGGGCTGCTCAAGAGAAACGAACTCGATCACCTCCCGGATTCGCTGCAATTCATGGTTCAGAACTTCGTCGGGTATACGGCTGCGGGGAATAGTGGCGGACATCTTGCCGCCCGGCTTTTCTTCTTTTTCATAGACAACCGGCTCGTGCCCCTTCATCCAGAGCTGCCAGGCCACGGAAAGACCCGCCGGTCCGCCGCCGATCACGGCAATCCGGTGTTTCGTGGAAGGCTCAGGACGGGGCATTTCCGCCTGCAGGCTGGCTTTCCCCAGCAGCGTGACATCCAGGGGAGGAAGATTTTCCGCCTGGCGTGTGCAGTGCTCCATGCAGAGATTCGGACAGAGATAGCCGCAGACCGCCGTCGGGAAAGGGGTGTAGCGCAGGGACAGATTGACGGCTTCCGCAATATGCCCTTCCCGGATCAACCGCCAGCGCTCCTGAACCGGGATGCCTGTCGGGCAGTTTGCCTGACAGGGAGGCAGATAGCGGCCATTTCCCCACAGGGGAACATAGCGGCGGAGGGCTCCCGTCGTAATCACGTCGATGGGACTCCGGTCCAGATCGGTCAGATCCCCGATCAGTCCGCCCGCACCCAGTTCGGTTTCCCAGATTTCCCGGCGGAACCGGTTTATGGGACGGGATTCAACGGCAACTTTTTCATAGGGCTTCCGGGCGGCGAGAAGCTGCCAGGCGGTCCGATCCGCCGTCAGGCGATCAAAAAGGTTCATCCTCTCAATTTCGGAGAGAAAATCCCGCAATCCCGAAATCAGCCATTGCCATTCCTCGTCTGTAAGATTCGTCAGGCGGGCGTTATGCTTGCTGAATCCCTGATGGAGTCCGCGAAAGTAAATCTTTCCGCCCACCATGCCCACGCAGGGACGATATCCCAGAACATTGGACGGGTTCTGAGGATTATGCCCGCAGATTACGGCTGTTCCCCCCGCCATGAATTCCGCGAAGGAATCGCCGGCGGAACCTAGGATCCACATCTCGGGGGGATCGAAGCGGGGATTGTGCTTGGTCATGGTCATTCCCCGGGCGCCGATGTTGCCGGCGATGTAAATTTTTCCCTGGGCCATGGCGTTTCCCGCTCCATTGGTGGCATGGCCGTGGACGATAATCCGGGATCCCGCGTTGAGCCAGCCGACGTCATCGGAAACGGGTCCGCACACCTCGATGCGGGTCCCGGGAAAACCCATGGACCCCAAACGCTGACCGGACATGCCTCGAACGCGGAGGTGGATTTCTTCTTCGCCCGCCTGCCAGAGGCGGCCGCCGATGCCGTGCTGGCCATGGGCGGAAATTTCAATTCGCCGATGACCGTCGCGCACCGCGGCCTGAACGCGCTCCTCGAGGATCCGGGAATCTACGCGAAGCCCGTTTTCCATTCCGGAGAGAATTTGTGTCGGTTCAAAGGACATGGAAGCACCTTCTTATCTTTTTTCAAATGACATATGAAATCCCCAGCCGCCGGGCGGCATGGTTGTCCGCGATGCCCAGGGCGTCGGACATGCCGATGGGCAGGGAAGTGGACCGTCCCAGCGGCGCGACGATCTTTTTCAATTCCGTGTCGAAGCTGACAAAGACATCCACGAGACGCTCCGCCACTTTTTCCGGATCAAGCCGCCGGTATAAACGGGGATCCTGCGATGTGATCCCTTTCGGGCAGAGGCCGATATTACAAATGTTGCACCGGTCCGTCTCCGAACCGACGCATCCCGCCGCCGCCTGCATCAGGACTTTTCCCACCTGCACGCCACTGGCCCCCAGCATGATCAGGGCGGCGGCATTGGCCGCCAGATTTCCGTTCTTGCCGATGCCGCCGCCGGCAAAGAGAGGAATTTCGTTCTGTTTGCCGAGTTTGACCAGGGTAAGGTAGGCATCCCGGATATTGCTGGCAATGGGGTGTCCCATGGAATTCATCGAAACATGATAGGCCGCGCCGGTGCCCCCGTCTTCGCCGTCAATCGCCAGTGCCGAAGCATAGGGATTGCGCGTCAGATTGTTGAGAACCGCCAGGGCCGTGCTCGTCGCCGAGATCTTCGGATAGACGGGAACCCGGAATCCCCAGGCCATGGACATGGACTGAATCATCTTGGCCACGGATTCTTCGATGGAATACTGCGTCTGGTGCGTCGGGGGGCTGGGCAGATTGATGCCCGACGGCACACCCCGAATCGCGGCAATCAGTTTATTGACCTTATACCACATCAGCAGTCCGCCATCGCCCGGTTTTGCGCCCTGTCCATATTTGATTTCGATGGCGCAGGGATCCTCCTTCATTTCCGGCAGAGTGCGGATAATTTCATCCCAGCCGAAATAGCCGCTTGCAATCTGAAGGATCACGTATTTCAGAAACCGCGAACGGAGCAGGCGCGGCGGACAGCCCCCTTCTCCGGTGGCCATGCGCACGGGCATGCCCAGTTCCTCATTCAGATAGGCCACACCCATCTGGAGACCCTCCCACATGTTGGGGGAAAGAGCCCCGAAGGACATGCTGCCCACCACGAGGGGGTAGATTTCCCGGACGGGGGGAATCCAGCCGTTTTCCCGGGAGACCTTCAGAATCTCCTCGGGAGGAAGAATGCGGCCCAGTAGCGTTCGCAGTTCAAATTCGTGCCGTCCGGCATCGAGGGCCGGGTCGGTAAGCATGGAAATTCTGATAAATTTGATCTCATCGAGAAGACTTCCCGGCACATTGCGGCGTCCACCGCGACGGCGGGGCGCTCCACCTGAATTGAGATGAAATCGGAGTTTATCCTGCTCTTCGTTGCGTACCGGCTGGATAGCCCCGTTGGGACAGACGAAATCGCACATTCCGCAGCCGATGCAGAAATGGGCCGGATCGGTTTTCTGGCGGATTCCGTGATAGATCGAATACAGATGCCCCGGTTTTTCGGCGAGTCCCGGCTGCACCGAAACAACCCGCTTCCGGAAGACGGCGGGCTCAATGGCCTGAACCGGACATACGGCCGTACACCGGCCGCATAAGGTGCATTTTTCCTTATCCCAGAGAATCAGCCAGGGAAGGTCTTTTGTATTTAATGCTGAAGGGGTAAGTTTTTCCATTGATTCCATCGTTTCACCTCCCGCCGGTCCGGTCCGACAGAAACCAGATCCGTTCCCATGGGCTGAAAATCCCGACTTTTATCCCGTTCGGGAATGGCCTCATCAAGACCGCACACTTCCGAGGAAAAGGCATATAACCCCGGAAGTCCGCCGACGATTCCGGGACGGAGTTTTTTACTGTCCTGCACCAGAAAAAGCGTCTTGTCGGGCAGGCATCCCATGACACAGTTCGGGCCATCCACGATCATGGGTCGGCAGCTCTGTTTCAACAGCTGTAAAAGCCGGCCATCGGGATGTCCGGCCAGCTCCTCATCCTTGAGCGGCGTCAGAATGTGTTTGTATGCTTCCAGGCTCAATCCGAGATGCTTCAGCGTATAATGAAGGATATGGGTAAAAACCTCCGAATCCGATCGATATCCGATATAGCCCGGATCGCCCCGGGAAAGAAGAAATTCCCGGATCGGCACAAAGGCGGTATTCTCGCCATTGGTCATCGTGGCGATTCCCTCAATGAAAAAGGGATGGCAGGCATAGATGTCAATGGCGTAATTGGTGTTCTGCCTCCCCTGCGCCATGATGATCCGGGCCTGCAGGTTCGGCTGGTCGAAGCCGAGATACTGACCGACGGCCAGAGGATCTCCCACCTCTTTGATCATGATCACATCCGGCCAGAAGCTGAATACCAGCATGGACCCGTCCTCTTCCCCCAGTTTTCTCAGACGGAGGCGTGTCTGCAGTAAACGCCGGCCGATTTCCTCTTCACCAAGATCCTCCCATTCCGGCGGATAATCATAGACGCGGATCATGTAGTGATCCCGGTCCGGTGTTCCAGCCGGACGCTGCTTTTTGGGGCGGAAGGACAACTTGTATTTCACCAGGAAGTCCATTTCCATCATGTAGTGATCCAGCGCCTTGATTCCGCTGTTGGAAAAGATTCCTGAAAGAATGGGCCTCCCTTTAAACTGTTCGAACTCCCCGCCGAGATCGGCAAGAAAAAGACCCACTCCGGAACCGTCATGGCCCTCTTTCATGACATCCAGGGCTCGGATGGCGACCATGGGGGAAAGAGGTTCGCTGCTCGTCATTGCAAACAATCGGCACATGAGGAAAACTTCCTTTCAGCCCTTTGAGATTGGGCCTTTCATTCCTATTAAAAAGGGTTAATGTTCAATAATTGATACATTGTGATAAGGAGAAAAGCCAGAAACATGCCATTCCTGTAAGTATGAGTATGGCGTCGGTTTCTGAACGATTTCGTTAAAGACAGTTCGCAAATCCGGAGTTTAAGGGGGTTGGATCCTGGAAAATATCCGGGAATTGCCTTCAAAAAGAGGAGGATGAAAATGGAAAGAAACAAAAATGTGCAAATGACCAAATAAAGAACAAATTTGTATCAAAATTCAAGAAAAGCCGTGACCTTTTCCCGGCCCATCTCAATTCAGCCGGAAATCGTGGATGAACCGGCATGTTTGGGGTTAAACCGACGGGGATCGATCCCGAATTTCTGGATCTTGTATTGAATGATGCGTTTTGTTGTCCCGAGAATTCGTGCTGCCTGGCTCTGGTTGCCATGACTTTCCTTGAGTGCGTCCACAATCATCGCCCTTTCCTGGGATTCGATCATCGCATTAAATTTGCCTGATTCCTTCTTCTCTCCTTCCCGGCTCCTGATCTGGAGTGAGGGAGGCAGATGGAGTGTTTCGATGGAATCCCCTGTTGCCAGCAGAACCGCCCGTTCTATGCAGTTTTCGAGTTCCCGGACATTGCCCGGCCAGGTATGGCTTAAAAAGGCTTCCAGAACGGCATTGGAAATCCGTTTTACGGATTTTCCCATTTCTTTATTATATTTCAATACAAAATAGTCGGCCAGAAGGATAATATCGCTTCCCCGCTCCCGAAGGGGCGGCAGGTAAATCGGGAAGACATTCAGCCGGTAATACAGATCGGCCCGGAAGTGGCCTGCCGCCACATCCTCTTCCAGATTCCGGTTGGTTGCCGCGATAATACGGACATCCACAGAAACCATGCGGGAGGCTCCCAGAGGCTGAAACTTCTTCTCCTGAATGACCCTCAGCAGTTTTGCCTGAGCCGCCGCAGACAGCTCACCGACCTCATCGAGGAAAATGGTGCCGCCATGAGCCTCCTCGAAACGCCCCCGACGCGCGTGAAGCGCTCCCGTAAACGCACCTTTTTCATGGCCGAAGAGTTCGCTTTCGATCAGGGTATCCGGCATGGCGGCGCAGTTCACCTGAATCAGCGGTCCCTTGCGCCGTGGGCTGCGGATTTGGATCGCCCGGGCAACCAGCTCCTTTCCTGTCCCCGTTTCGCCGTTGATCATGACGGTCGTATTGGAATCGGCCACCTGGGCAATAAGGCCGAAGACTTCCTGCATCACTCTGGAATGACCGATGATTTCGGAAGCAGGCACTGTCGAACGCCCCAGCATATGCCGGAGGCGCCGGTTTTCCTCTTCCAGGGCGCGCATGTGAACGCTTTTGGCAATGAGTTCGGATATGGAAGAAAGCATGGCCAGTTCCCGATCCAGGTCCTCCACCTGTACGGCGGCCTTATCGGCAGACAGGACCCCGACCACCTGATTGTCATAGATAATCGGCACACAGAGAAAGGAGAGTTCCGTGCGATTAAGAAAACGTCGTGCTCCGGTCCTGTCGAGGAAATGGGTTTCCTGTCCCAGATTGGCTACGGCCATAGGGCGTCCTGTCTGGGCAACCTTGCCCGTAATCCCCTCTCCAGGTTGGTAGGAGACTTCCATCCCCTGGATATCAACCCCGTGAGCGACGTCCAGCCAGACTTCACCGCTTTCCCTGTCCAGCAGGGAGATCATGCCCCGCTGCATTCCGACCCTCTGGTTCATCTCCTGAAGAATCCGTTCCAGTTGATCCCGCAGTTCCCCAGGCTGTGCCAGAATCCTTGCAATGGCATGCAATGCCGCCAGTTCCTCGTAATTATGCTTACTCAATTCCGGGCACCTTCATTATTTCTTCATTATTTCTGCGGCCTTTGCCTCCCGGCCATTTCATTTTCTTTCTTAGAGCACAAAAGAATAAAACTGATGAGGTTATTCAAAGAGTCCTGACGAACAAGCACTTCTCCCAGGATGGTGTTCACGCAAATATGAAGCCAAAGTGTATCTAAGAAAAAATATTTTCAAGTTCAAGAGCCTTGAGAAAGTCCGTCGGGACAATCTCCTGTTTACCGGGACTGAGCCTGAACAGACGATTATCCCCGGGTATCCTGTTCCTTTTTTTTGATCATGATCATGACCGCGGCCAGCGCGGCCTGAGTCATTCCTGTGATGCGCCGGGCCTGCCCGATGGTTTCCGGTTCCACTCGGGCCAGTTTCATCCGCAACTCATTGGACAAACCGGGGATGGCCGAATAATCCATTCCCGGCGGAATTCTGTGGCTTTCCAAGGCTTTCATCCGGACAATGGCCTCCCGCTGACGCTGAATGTACCCTTCATATTTGGCTTCGATTTCGATCTGCTTCCGGGTCAGCCGATCGTAGCCGTCCGGCACATCTTCCGGAAAATCCGGAAGATCCTGAAACATCGCCAGATTCTCCCAGGAGAGGTCCGTGCGCTTGAGAAGCTGAAACAGCGTTACCGGATTTTTGATTGCCGGAGTTCCCCGTTCCTCCAGTTTCGAATTGACGGCGGCACCGGGATAGATCTTGAAAGAGGAAAGACATCTCATCCCTTCTTCAATCCGGCGGATTCTCTCGGAAATCTGCTCATGAAGATCCTGAGAGATCAACCCCAGATCAAAACCCCGGGGAGTCAGGCGCAGTGCGGCATTGTCTTCACGCAGGATCAGCCGGTATTCCGCTCTGGAGGTAAACATCCGGTAGGGTTCATCCACGCCCTGGGTCACGAGATCATCTATCAAAACCCCCATATAGGCTTCCGAGCGATCGAGCACGAAGGGCGGACGGCCCTGCACCGCCAGGGCGGCATTGATTCCCGCCCACATCCCCTGAGCGGCGGCTTCTTCGTATCCTGACGTGCCGTTGATCTGACCGGCCAGGTAAAGCCCACGAACCCTTTTGGTTTCCAATGTGTGATTAAGTTGAGTCGGCTGGACGAAGTCGTATTCAATGGCATAGGCCGATCGCAGAATTTCCGAATTTTCCAGTCCCGGCACGCTGTGAACGATTTGTTCCTGGAGGTCCAGAGGAAGGCTGTTTCCCAGGCCTTTGGCATAGACCTCTTCCGTTTCCAATCCTTCAAATTCAAGAACCACGGGATGACGTCCCTTGTCGGCAAAACGCATCACCTTATCCTCCAGGGACGGACAGTAACGTGCACTGACTCCCTTGATGACTCCGGAATAAAGGGGTGAAAAACGAATATTTTCCCGGATCAGGCGGTGGGTTTCTGAAGTCGTATAGCCGAAATAGGAGGGAAGCCGTTCTTTTCCCAGGCGTTCCGTGGACAGGGAAAAGGGTTCGAAGGCGGGATCGCTGTCCTGCCTTTCGAGACGGGAAAAGTCAATTGTAGACGCCTTCAACCGTGGCGGCGTTCCGGTCTTCATCCTGCCCATTTCGAAGCCCAGTTCACGAAGGCAATTCGCCAGAGAAATGGAAGCGATTTCCCCGGCACGTCCCGCCGGATAATGTGATGTTCCGACATGAACCAGCCCGTTGAGAAACGTGCCCGTGGTGATGACCACGGCTTTCGCGCCGTAACAAACGCCGGTCTGATCTGCCACGCCGATGATCTGGCCGTCTTTGACAAGAAGGCAGTCAACCAGGCTTTGAAAAAGATGAAGTTTGGGCTGCCGTTCGACCACGGACTTCATGGCGAGCCGGTAAAGCTGTTTGTCGCACTGAACCCGCGACGACTGTACCGCCGGTCCCTTGGATGCGTTAAGGATGCGGAAATGAACGGCCGTTTTGTCCGCCATCCTGCCCATCTCACCGCCCAAGGCATCGATTTCCTTGACGAGCTGTCCTTTTGCCAGCCCACCGATTGCGGGGTTGCACGACATCAGGGCAATGGAATCCAGATTGATATTGAAAAGAAGGGTTTCACAACCCATGCGGGATGCTGCCAGCGCCGCCTCACAACCGGCATGGCCTGCCCCCACGACAATGACATCAAATTGTCTCATTTGCGCCTTTCTCCGGTAATCTGGAAGTTCTATCCAATCGCCTTTCGTCAGCTGACTTTTCTGCATCGGCGGCTTTTCGACTCATTCATAAACGGATAGGACTTCACCGCTTCTTTGTTGCCGACTCGTCATCCTTTGGAAGGACAGATCGGTATATCTTCTCAATTCCGGTTCTTACCCTTGAAAATAATTGGCATATAATAGTATAAAGCAAAAAAATTACAAGGGGAGACAAACTTTCGTGTCACCAACACATACAAGGAACGGTTCAAAACGCTACCATGATTTAAAGACATACTGGAGGAACCGTTTCGGCTGCACGGTTTATAAATTACCTGTGGATGCGGGATTCACCTGCCCGAACCGGGATGGTTTCCTGGGGACAGGGGGATGCATCTACTGTGATGGTCGGGGATCGCGACTTCGACAGGAAGGGCCGCTGCCCTCCGTCAGCGAACAGATCCGCCGGGGAAGGGAATTCTATCGTAACCGCAAGGGCGCAAAAAAATTTATCGCTTATTTCCAGACCTTCACAAACACATACGCGCCCTGCGACTCATTGAAAAGGCTGTATGACGAGGCCCTTGCACAGGAAGATGTCATCGGCCTTTCCGTGGGCACGCGACCCGACTGCGTATCGGATGAGGTGCTTGGTCTTTTGAAAGATTATGCCCGGGATCGCCATGTCTGGCTGGAATTCGGCCTGCAGTCGATCCATGACAAAACGCTGTTGCGTATTAACAGGGGACATACAGCAGCCCAGTTTTTAGATGCCGTCGCGCGGGCTGTCGACGAAAATCTTTTGATCTGCACGCATATTATCTTGGGATTGCCCGGTGAAAATCATGAAGATGTCATGCAAACCGCGGCTACTCTGGCGTCTCTGCCGATTCAGGGAATCAAGATTCATCTCCTGCTGGCTCTGGAAGGCACGGTTCTCGGGGAGGAGTACAAAAAAGGTCAGTTAACCCTGTGGACACGGGAGGTGTATGTTCAGACCGTCTGCGATGTCCTGGAAATCCTGCCTCCGGACATGGTGATCCAGCGATTGACTGCCGACGGCTACCAGGACATCTTCCTGGCCCCGGCATGGGCTTCAAACAAGATGAGCGTCCTCAACGCCATTGACCGGGAGCTGGAGCGAAGGAATATCCGGCAGGGGGGCCTTTACAGTGGTGATCTCAATCGACCACGATAATCTTTTCATCCATTTTCGTGAGAACCCGGTAGTGGTCTTTCTCGATCAAAACCGTATTCTCGATACCGCAGGCGCCCTGTCGCGGAAAGACCATCTTGGGTTCAATCGCCAGCGTCATCCCTTCTAACAGGGGGTAATCCATCTTTGCAGCAATGAAAGGGGGCTCAGAAATCTCTATACCGATTCCGTGAGCCAGAAAATTGACTTTGTGCGGAGTGTAACCGAGATAATAATCGCCATATCCCATCCTGTCGGCAAGCTCCACGGAATACTGAAAAAGTTCTGAGCAGGAAACGCCTTCCAGAGCTTTATCCAGCACCCGGTAATGGATCTCCCGGCAGGCTTCATAGGCATCGGCAAAACGTTCCGGCATATGGCCGATGGCAAACATGCGGGTCTCATCCACCTGATACCCGTGATAACAGATGCCGAAATCGATCATGATCGGCTCTCCCCTCCGGATTTTCTTGCGGCTGGCCCCAACGGGAAAGGCCGGCGACATGCCCAAGCCACCCAGGGGGGAATTCATCTGACTGACGATGCTTCCCGTCTTCCCACTCAGAATATGCCAGGTATAGGCCTCGAAAATCAGGGATCGTGTGCGCAGCAGTCCTTCATGCCCGAGGGTCTTGGCATAGGCTTCCAGTATCCCGCCGAGCTCAATCTCAGTCATGCCTTCCCGGAGCACTTCGGGGATTTTTTCGTAAACCTTCCCGGCAATGGCCGCCGCCTTATCCATCAACCCGACTTCAAAGGGGCTCTTGATCTTTCGGAGGTCAATGATCAGCGGTGAAACATCCACCAGTTTGACATCCCCCAAAAGCTTTTGAAAACGCATCACAAAATTGTACGGCATCACATCAAGCTGAAAACCAACTCTCCGCGGGTTGCCGATATGGGCCTTGACGGTCTCAAGGGATCGAAGGGGGATCAGTTCGGAAAGGGGCGATTCCCGCCGTGCCCGACGCATCTCCCGCCGGACGAAGAGCTTGGGCTCACCGTTGAGCGGAACATAGAGAAAGGCGTCCTGCATGGTTCCTGAGAGGTAAAAATAATCGATCTTATAATGAAAGAAGGCCCCATCGAGTGAGGCCCTCTCCATTAAAGCCTTTAATTTTTCCGTCCTGTTTATAATCTCTTCTTTCGGAGTATAAATCATGGACGATTATTTGTCCTTGAACACCGGTTTTCTCTTTTCCAGGAATGAGGCAAGTCCTTCATTTGCATCTTCAGTCGCCATGCAACCCTGCATGTAGATAATTTCCGATGCTTTAAGGGCCTGGAGGAAATCCAAATTAAGGCCGGCCATGATGGCGCGGCGGGTCCACATCGCAACGGGTCTGCTCTTGCTGGTGAAATCAGCCATGAATTTCTGTGCGGCTTCCCTGAAACCTTCCACTGGGAGTACGACATTGACCAGCCCAATGGCTTCCGCTTCTTTCGCCGAAATGATCTTTCCGGTGAGGATCAGTTCCATTGCCTTTTTAAGACCCATAATCTTGGGGAACCAGGCCGCAGCCACAGGCGGGAAGACGGCAAGGTTGATTTCGGGCTGCCCGATCTTGGCCTTCTCGGAGGCGATGACGATGTCGCAGAAGGCCATGAGTTCGCAACCGCCGCCGAGGGAACGGCCGTTGACCAGGCATACGGAGGTCACATCCATGGCGGCCATGTTGCGGAACATGCCGTGGAACAGGTCGATCATCTCGTCCACTTTTTCGGGGACGTGATCGGCAACATCGACACCGTCACAGAAGGCTTTATCACCGGCATGATCGAAAACGAGAAGCTGAATGGTCGGATCCTTCTTGACATCCATCAGAGCTTCGTTGATCTCTTTCATCATCGGTATGGTAAGCCAGTTTGAATTGGGGACATTCAGTGTAATTGTGGCAACTTTGTCTTTCTTTTCAAAAAGAATAGTGTTGAATCCCATAACAATCTCCCTTTCTCTTGAGGTTAAAGTGAAATTGTGAAGTCAAGGGCTGAGATTAATCCGCAAAGAGCTCATGAATATCACGCTCAGTTCTCTCAGCCTTTTTGTGGAGCTGTTTGAAATAAAAAAGGGGGGGAGTCCCCCCCTTTAATTTGAATCTGAAAATTATTTTGCCAGCGGTTTTCCGAGGACCTGCTCCATGAAAGCTTCGTCGACCAAGGCGCCTTCCGCGATCAGCTGACGATTCTTTATGAAGTCGATCGTGTCTTTTCCGGTGATCTTCTTCGTGTTGAATGCGCCGAAGCCCAGGAAGGCTTCGCCCATCATGTTGGTGCCGAGCCAGTAACGGTGGTCGTTCTTGATCTGATCCCACCAGAATTTCTTCTTCTGGCGGATGCCGTCGATGGATTTCATCAGGCAGCCGGGGAAGAGATTTGCGAAAACCCAGGCAATCCGGTCGACTTCGGCATCGATGAGGGAGAAATCGTAATCGTTGTTCTTCAGTTTCTCGTTGACCCAGGCACGTGCCTGCTTGGCTTCTTCGCCGGTCTTCGGTTCACCGTAAACGATCTCGCCGTCTTTTACATAGGTGTCGGTATAAACCTGGGGGTTTCTTACCCAGTTGCCCTTGTCGTCCTTCAGGACGGGGAGTGCCTTGGAGACGAGGTTCTTTGCCTTCATCTTGTAGGCTGACCACATTTCGCAGCTTACGCAGTTCCACATGGCATCTTCAATGCTGAGGAACCAGGGAAGGAAGTCGGAGGCGCCGCCGACCGGCGCTGAGCCGTGACGGGGACCTGCCTGACCGAAAATGGCGAGGTCTGAAGTAACGGTGATGTCCGTGGCGGTGCCGAGTTCCTGACCACCGGCTACTCTCATGCCGTTGACGCGGCAGATGACCGGTTTCTTGCACATCAGGATGGAGTCCACCATATTATTGAACAGTTCCATGTAGGAGCCGTATTCTTCCGGCCTCATGCTGTAATACTCGGAATACTCCTTCGTGTTGCCGCCTGTACAGAAGGCATTGGGACCTGTTCCGGTGAAGACAACGGCAACGACTTCACGGTCGGTGGAGGAATTCTCAAAACCAGCGATAACACCTTTTACCATCTCGGTTGTATAGGAATTATACTGGGCGGGGTTGTTCAGCCTGATCCAGGCGGTGTAAAGGCCGGGAACTACATTTCCCTTGGGGTCTTTCAGAGGTCTTTTCTCATATACGGTGCAGGGTGCTTCCGTACCCCACCACTGATCGGTATGACGACTGTGATTCTTCAACCCGTGTTCTCTTGGCATCCAACTTAAACTCATACTAAATCCCCCTTATACGTTATTTTATTTGGTGTATTTTCTAAAAATCAGGCTTCAAAACGATTCTCTTTTCCGGAGAACCGATCTTGTGAATCTCTTCAAAGACCGAGGCAATGGTGCTCATCGGACGCACTTCCAGGAAAGGATCGATCTGGATCTTTCCGGAATTGATCAGAGAAAGAACATGCGGATAGTACTCGGGCAGGCAGGCCCAAGTGCCGATAATCTGCGCATCAAACGCCATCAGACGGGATATATTGAAATCAATTGAGGCAATCCCATACCCGATCTGAACCAGGGTTCCGGTGAAAGATAGAAGATCCAAGGCCAGCGCCTGACCAAATTTGTTTCCTGAAACTTCGAAGATCTTCCAGCCATAATTGGGAAGAGCATTCGCCTTGCAGATCGCTCGGTATTCACCCATGACATCCTTGTTGCTCTTGTCTTTATTCATGATGACAAAATCGCAACCATAATTGAGCATCTTCTGAAGCTTCTGTTCCGCGATGTCAATTCCGATGACGACATCCGCGCCCATAGCCTTGGCGATCTGCGCCGTGTAAAGGCCGACACCGCCGGTTGCTCCGATAACGATGACATTATCGCCGATTCCCACATTCGCCTTGATCATTGCCTGGTATGGGGTGGTGACCGCGTCGGACGCAACGGCATAATTTTCCAGGGGACGAGTGCTGGGGCGATTTTTTATCTCGCAAAGATCCAGAGAAGGAACGGGGATGTAATCTGAATAACCACCATAAATGCCATGGCTGCAGCCAAGGAACATCTGGTTTAGACAGCGGTTTCCACGCCCCGTTTTACAAAGTTCACATTTACGGCAAGGCAGAACGGCGGGAATCAGAACTTCCTTCCCAAGCCATTTCGGATCGCCCGCAACGACGGTGCCGCTTACTTCATGCCCCAGCGTCAGCGGAGGTTTGGTAACGGTCGGTACGCCGTCAAAGAAAAAGCCGAGATCGGTGTGGCAGACGCCGCAACCGGCGATCTTCACCAGAACATTTCCCGGCCCAAGTTCGGGTACTGGAATCTCGGTCAACTGAAGCTGACCAGGAATTTTCTCTCCCGTTTCCTTGTTTTTCTTCCATGGTGCTACCATTTGCCACGTTTTGATCGTATTCGGTACGTCAGCCATTAGACACCTCCATAAAAGATTTAATATAGAAATTGAAATATACTTAATGATTCAGACGCCTCTTTCTTATCACCCCCTCAAAAATTTTAAATTCAACTTTTATCCGAGATTATGCAGAAGTGAGAACTCATCCCGTATCTCGAAACAGTTTTTATAATCAGTTTATTGCATATCCGCTATCTGGAGGAAAAAATATCTGATCAACTATTCATCCTTAATAGTCCGCACACAATCCTCTTGAGTGACAACTCCGATCCATATATCACAAACCTCGTACCGTGTATCACAGCCGGTGTTTACATTCAAGACGTTTTATGAACAAAAATTGACTTTCACGGAATTATGGGAGTATCTATTCAATGACATTAAGCAATCTGTTGTTTAAATTACATTATCTTCTTCAAAAATGCCTGCGTCAGTCAATTCGGAGATTATCAAAGACAGTTCTGTTCAGGAAAAGATGAAAATGTATGTCATGGAAAATAATCATTCTATTTCCAATTTTCGAAAAATGGCTGAAAATTCTGGAACACGAACATAAAAAAAGAGGTTCATCCGGTTAATGAGTACCTTGGTATTGCATAAAATCACATGGACATGGCAAGAGCCCTGTTGTTTGAGACCAATCGAACAACAAAAGGAGGCTCCAGACCATGTCCACATCGGTTCTTTATCATGCTTTCAATCTGAAGGGTATTACTTATAGAGCAACACGCTTCACGGGTGACGTCATCGAATATTTTGCAGATGTGAAAGAAGAATACATTCGCTGTCCAAAGTGCGGGCAGCGTAAATTTACCTTTAAAGGACAGAAAACACGGAGTTTTCATCTGGGACCTATGGGGCGTAAGAGGTGTTTCCTTGTACTTTCCCTTCATCGAATAAAATGCAACACTTGCGACACCCTTTGGTGGCCCGATCTGCCTTTTATGGTGGGGAAGCATAGATTTGCCCGATCCTTTGCTCTGATTGTTCTGGATCTGCTTCGATTCGGCACGATTCGCTGGGTTGCCGATTACCTCGGCGTGGGTTGGGATATGATCAAAGAGATTCATAAGTTGAAATTGCAGCGCCTCTATCGGAACATTCCTCTTCATAAAGTTCGGTATATCGGTATCGATGAATTCAGCATCCGGAAAGGCCATGAGTACATGACCACGGTGATGGATCTCTCCGAAGGACGAATCCTTTACGCCACTGAGGGAAAGGGCAAGGAGGGGATTTTACCCTTCCTGAAAAAACTTGCACGCAAGGGGAAAAAACTGCGAGCGGTTGCAATGGACATGGGAATTTCCTTCTTCTCCGCCGTCCGGGAAGCCCTTCCCAATATCGATGTCGTCTTCGACCGTTACCATATTATGGCTCTGATGAATCAAGGCATCGAAAACTTGCGCAGAAATCATCAGAAAGAACTTGATGATACCGGGAAGCAAACCCTCAAGGGAAACCGCTTCCTCCTTTTGCGAAATTATGATTCCCTGAAGCCGGACCATAAGGAACGTCTCGATGCCCTGATGCAGGCCAATCAGCCTCTATTCGTCATGCATTCCATGAAAGAGCAACTCAGACTCTTCTGGGAAATACCGGAGTACGCCCAGGCTGTTACCTTCCTTGACACCTGGTGTAAGGACGCCATGCTGTCCGGAATCAAAGAACTCGTCAAAGTAGCCAAAACGCTCTCCGGATACAGGACTGCGATACTCAATTATTTCAAACATCACATTACAAATGCCGCCCTTGAGGGCACAAACAACAAGATTAAAACTTTAAAAAGGCAGGCCTATGGATTCCGGGATATGGAATACTTCAAACTCCGCCTCTATCACCTGCATACTCAGAGGTACTCATTAACCGGATGAACCTAAATTGCTTCACTTTCAGCAAGGGCCTCTTTTGCATGTTTCAGTTCCGTGATATCTGTGACAGTAGCTACAATGCCGCCCAAAGAACCGTCGGCTTTGTGAAAAAGGGCTTTATGGACTATGTCATTCCGCACATTGCCATCTTTGGGGCGGTTCTTTGCTTCATAAATCACACGGCCGCCTTTTTGAATCAATTCTTTATCCATTCTATGATGCAGTTCTATCATGTCTGCCGTCTCAATATCCTGAACATCTTTCCCCAAAATTCCTTCCTGTTGAACGTCCAAGTATTCCTCGAAAGCCTTGTTGCAGCCCATATACTTGCCATCAGGATCTTTATAAAAGACGGGATCGGGAACGTTATTGATAACTGCTTTGAGAAGATACACCTGTTGCTCCAATTCCTTTTGATGCAATTGGAGTTCATGGACGAGCCTCTTCAGTTCCCCTTCGTTCAAGGGGACAGCTACGCAGTCCTTCTTTCTATTCGTCATGGTTTGTCCTTTCCTATATATGTACTGGTCTCGTGGATGTCCAGATGCTGAGAAACTGGTGACTTGGTGTCAGGCGGGCTAAATTCCTTTAATTTTATGCCACAAGAACTATTCCCATTCAAGCATGAATTACTGAAAGCATAATAATAGAATTTAAAGATCTACCCAATAATATGGCTCGGTTTTCATCTATGGAAATCCGTCCTTGATATTTTCTGATTCCTTTACTAGTTTACCAATCACAGCGGTGATTTGGATCGGTTACTTGCAACCGCTATAAAAATGATGCTAAAGGCCGGGATCAGAATGTCTGTTTTAAGCCCTATGCCTTTCTTGGCATGGGGTTTTTTGTTTTGCGAAAGGAGGAATACGACTATGCCAGTAGGGAAGAGGAAGGGACCACTACCGGACGGGCATCCACTCAAGGGCGGGTTAATCATCGTCGGAATGAAGAAACCAGTGCCACTGGAGAGGCAATCGACAGAGGGACAGCCAGCAAAAGAGGAAATGCAATCAGACACGACAAACACAAACACAGATCAATAGAAAAAATCGGGAGGAGAATATGGTTATGTCCAAAACTGGGCTGATGATACGGAAGGGAGCGGGATCATTGATCAGGGAAGCATCAGTGGACGAGCCGATTTACACACGAGGATTCGCAATCTGAGGGTTTTATTCGATACAGTCCTTGAAAGATACAGCGGAGAAAACCTCGCCAGACTCGAACAAGAAATTGGAACAGCCGGACCAGAACGCTACTCAATCAAGGCCGGCATAGATAGAAGGAGGATTGGGAGGAGTTCGAGCGGAACGAGAAGCATCTGACGGAAGCGCTCAAAAAGCATAAACCCCAGCCCCGGTCAAAGTAACATCGGTCCATTTTTCAGAGAAATTTGAAAAAGGCTCTTTTGAAATTACTCGCCACGGAAAGGCAGATGTATAAACGGAAGCGACCCTCAATTCCAGAGGCCACCACCCGGTCCTGTCTTCTTGGACCATTACAAGAATTCTTGTCCGGACCTCGGGTTGCTTTTCAAAATGAAGCTGAAGGGCCTTTGAATTTCTACAAGCCACGATCTCACCCTGAGACGATAACAGGCATATTTATCCTCCTTAAGAGGATTGCTCCAATGATGGGTTTATTAGTTTTCAGCAGTTATGCAGGATTAAGGAAAAGGGCGAAAAAATTCAGAAGCGGTAAAATAGCTGTGAGATTACTTTTAGTATGCGAAAAAGTAGGAACTGAAAAAGAGTTAATTTTTGTTGTGGGGAATCGGGATAAGGCGTGATTATTTGGGATGTTACGGGATAGATAATGCTTGGAGGTTAATTAAATGGAGGTTTGCGACAGATTTTTGAAATTTAGTCATTTTTAAGAAATTTTACATTTAGTTTGCGACACGTTTTTTTGATTTTCTGTCTTTTTTTGTGCCTTTAGAAAGTAATCAAATACTCCAGCTAAGCGTAAAATGGCTAAGGCAGCGGCAACTGCAGAGAAGAGAGCATAAACAAAAGTCGTGAAACCGATAAAAGCAAATACGCCTGTCTTGACGTCCCATCCAAATGATATTAATGCAGCGAGAAGAGCAATGATCTGCAGAACAATGAAATGAATAAATGTGCCATTCACCTTCATGAAGGCAGATGGTTCACCATTGCCATCATCGCCAGCTAATAAATCCTGAAATTTTTCATTCCCGAAAGCCAGGAGCATTGCATAGCCACCTAAGGTAAATCCAAGTATATTGGGAATAACATCGACACAGATGCTGTACCATGCCCAGCCTTCATGCTCTATGGCCCAGACAGGGCGACACAATAAGGAAATTAGGATGGCGAAGTGAAAATATGGTGAGCGCAGCAAGGCGCTGTACCCACCATATGATTTCCAATATATACCCCAGCTTTCACGCACGTGTTTATATTGGGTTAAAACTTCGTTTTGATTTGAACGAGTCATTTATTCCCTTTAATTTTATGTAGCATAAATTCCGATGTTTCAAGAAGTGCGCTATGCTCCGTCTGTATTTCCGGATTATAAAGTGTCTGTTCTATGAAGGGATGTAAATCTGTTGATATTTCGACTTTCTGCTCGGCATCGTACCCTTTGGCTTCTATGCGCCCATTCGAAAGGGCCAGTTTCATCAGTGCCTGTGTTTCATCATCAGGTTTGATGCCAGCTTCATGCGTTGATGTTGCCGTTTGTTCAAGCTTCCTGATATTCATGTTATCTATCTTTTGCAATAGAGAAGCTGCCAAGCCGCCCAAGTCATCATCATTGGGCCGGTTGAACATAATGTGAAGCCTTGTTAGTCTTGGTATTGCCAATATTCTTTCAATAGCTTCAGATGTGGACTCTACAGACACATCAACTTGCCCGTATTTCGTGGCAATCGTATCATCTTTAAAGAGATCATTCATTAGTTTCATCATGTCTCCAGGAGAGATATGACGACGGCTAAAGAAGAATCTATGGGATTTCGGGTAAAATACATAAGAGATCATTTTTAAATTTGGTTTTAGATGATCTGGTACGATCGGTCTGATCTCGAGCTGCTCTTCGTCGATCGGAGTGTTGCTTTCGAGGTCAAGCCAGGGAGCTTTTGGGTCTATATTTAAGAAACGATACACCATTCCCCTGAGTATAGGAACATTATTGTGTCCTTCCTCTTCATAGAGAGATCCGATGATTCCCCAATCCGATCCTCTTATTTTCCCTGTGGCTTTAATTTTATGGGAATCTTTGAATAGACTGATATAATTTTCTGAGGAATGCGGTTGTGTTGTAATGTTCAGCGCGGCAACTTTAAGTGTTTTTAAACGCGGCATTAATACCTCCTGCATTGGTGTTTATCACAATTATCTTGATTCTCAGTGGTTTTATAAAAGCTTAAAGCGGCGTGATTGCCGCTTTTTTTATGCCATGTTTAATTCCAGCGATTGTTCAGGATTGAGGGAAGACGGCCGGTCTGGGTGTAATTCGTGAAGTCTGCGTGGATCACGTTGCCTTTGCGGATGGTGATTACGCGGCGCCTTCCCCGGCGGCACCGGCTGGCCAGTCCGACTTTGTGAGCTTTTCCTTCAAGTAGGCGTTCTCTTTCCTGAGGATTCCGATCTCCTCCTTCAATGCCGTGTTTTCTTCTCTGAGCACTTTGATCTCGGCCTTGAGTCCGGCGTTTTCCTCCCGCAGCGTGACGATTTCGCTGTTCAGGCCCGCTATTTCCTCTTTCATTGCCGTCATCATGGATTGCATTCTTTCCTCGAAACTGCGGCTTTTGGCCTCCATTTCGGCTTGCATCTGTTCAACATGGGCGATGCGTCCCCGATCCGCGACGGCATCGGCGAAGGAACGGATATTGAGGTGCAGTGCGGTAGCGTAGGGCGTGCCGGAGGACAGCACCTGAATGGCTAAGGTGACATCGTCCCCGATGCTTATTTCTCCGGTCTCTGCGGATGGAGCTGAAATCGTGCGGGGAACAGTCGGGGGTTCCGGGACTGGGGAGCCGGATTGTTCAGGAGGGCCGCAGACTTCCGGGTATTTCTGCCGGGCGCCAGGGAAGGGTTCGCCTTCACCGTGAAAGAGCCACATGGGGTTGAAATGGTAGTGTTCGACAATGCGTTCGATCACCTCGCCTTTTAGAAGCCCTTTCTTATTGCGATAGGCCGCCAGGGTGTCTTTGTTAGTCCCGAGGATCTTGGCGAGTTTTATGTCCGTGATCCCTTCATCCAGATCCCGATCGGCCTTGATTGTCTCGATGGCCCAGGCGACTCTTTCGGTTAAGTTGGAAGACATTTTTTCCTTAAATCAGGTTGTCACTTCGGTGCCTACTTTTTGTGCAGAAGTGACAACCAAGTGACAACCAACCATCGAACGGTTTAATTTCTGATTATCTACAATAATACCAATTAGTTATTTCTGTTTAGCGAAAAAATAACACCCTTCGGAAGTGACAACCGAAAATATCGCTTGACGAAGCGAAATTTTCGGTCTATATCCCCTGTAAAAGTTAACATGAAATTTAAACAAACAAAATAACCACCCCGGCGACCAGGCCGGGAGAGGTAAAAAAGGACTTCATATGACTGAGACAGAAATCCTCCAATCCATCTCCGGCGGATTAATCGCCCTGGGAGGCGTAATCACCGGTATAATCCTTACCCTTGCCGCTCAATTTTCTGATCAAGTTTTTTCCAAAATAGGCCGTTTTCATTGTGTCCTTAGAAAATTCGTCGACACAAAGCTCTTTCCTCATCGCATCGAGAGACGTCTTGCAGCCGAGGAGTACATCTTCCTTTATCAGATCCGTTCTGAACTCCGTCTCGAACGGGCTCTCCATTCTATGCGCAACAATGTCCCTAACATCGACCGCTTTAAAGATAAAGCAATGAGCTTTCTGGAGGACATCGTCGGACATGACCGCCCCGTGACGCCAGAGACAGTTTCGCAGTTGATCGACGAGGGACGCAAACTCCGTCAGTTCGGCTACGAGATGGCTTTCATCAGGAGGAGCACCCTGGGCGTTCCTTGCGATGTCGATGATGGTCCCGGTCTTCATAAGCAGCTTCCGGCATCCTTCCGCAGCCTCTTTGTATGCGACAAGGCACTCTTTGTAGAGGACCTCCTTGAATTTCTCCTTGCGCAAAAAGAGCTGAGTGAGAAGCGTCCCGAGGATGCCCAGGATAACGCCCAAAAGAGTGAACAAACCGGTAACAACGTTTTGAGTCATCAGTAAAACACCCTTTAAGGAGCAGAATCATGAAACCAAACCAGATAAAGGCCGCCCTGGCGGAGAGAGGGATTCGGCAGCGGGAGATCGCCCGCGAGTGTTCCGTTACGGATACCCAGGTCAGCCGGGTCATCAAGCAGTGCGACTTCATAGTCTCCACCAAGGTGGCGAAGGCTATCGCAAAACGGCTCGGCATGCCACTGGAGAAGGTTTTCCCGGCGTACCGACCGAAAAAACAGGCCGCGTAAACAATCAACTGCTTTTTACGTTAAATTTTAACGTTTGACAATGGAAAAAACAGGAAAAGATTTGAACAGGTTGCACGGGTTCACGTTGGTCATTTCGGGTTCATGTTTAAACGAGGAGGAGAGCATGAGGAGACGGAATTGCGGAAACGGAAACCAGTTGTCACTGGAAGGCCTGATCGAATTGCCGAAGCCGCCGGAACTGATCGGGGGGAGCCTGGCTTACGGAGCGGAGCTGCGGGCGACCCTGGCAGCGGCGCTCAAGGAAACCCGGCTGTCCCGCTACGAGGTGGCGGCGAAGATGAGCGAACTCACCGGGACGGAGATCTCCAAGGCCCAGATTGATTCCTGGGCTGCGGAAAGCCGGGAGGGCTGGCGGTTTCCCTTCGAATACGCCGCGGCCTTCGAGGCCGCTCTGGGGACGTACTGCCTCACGGAGCTGCTCGCCCGGAAGCGGGGCTACAAGGTTTACATGGGAGACGACATCCGCCAGGCGGAGATCGGCAAGATTTCCCAGCAGATTGCGGACCTGAACGCCAAACTGGCCATCCTCAAGAAGGGGAAAATCGAAGAGACTATATAAGGAAGGACAACGCCATGACTAAGGAAATGCTGCGGGATAAATCACTGGACTGGTTCGACAGACTGATGAACAGCGCCCTGCTGGAGGTGATCTGCTGGTACGTGTGCGCTTTCGCCGTTCTATTTTTTACCGTGAATTTTGTTTATCGGCATTTCTGAGGTAGGTCATGGGCTCCTTAACGGTGGACTGCACAAAAGACCGGTTCTCGGCAAAGGAACTGGCTGTCATCATGGGCATATCATGGCAGGCGATCCAGAAGCGGGCGGATCAGGAAGGCTGGCCTTGTGAAATGGAAACGGGCAGAGGCGGCAAAAGGAAGCTTTTTCGCCGCGCCGTCCTCCCCGTCGATTGGCAGGCCCGCATCGCCAGACAGCGCGCCGCCCAGGCGGCCGCCGCCATCGCCCCCGAGTCTCCGGAAATGGCCGGCTATCGGGCCGCCCGGAACTATCTGGAAGACCTGGAAAGGGAGAAGGAAGAGAAACGCCTTATAAAGGAGAGGGGGCTGGTCGAATTCGCCCGGTTGCCGGAGGCCCGGAAACGGGAGGCGGAGGCCTGCTGGGAGGTCCTCAAGGCGAAAGACGCCTTCATCGAGGCCGGCGGTTTCGGAAGGATACAGGGAGCAGCCCTGTTCTGCGCCCAGTTCAATGAGGGCAAAATTCCCCTGGACGACGGGATTGTCGAGATCGTCAACAAGACCGGCAAGCTCCATCCCTCCACCCTGTACCGCTGGGAGGAGAAATACGAGACGCAGGGGCTCGCCGGCCTGGCCTGGCATTACGGGAAGAACGCAGGGCGCACGCTGCTGACGCCGGACATGCAGGACTTCATCCGCGCGATGATCCTGGAGCACAACCGGGTTTCGGTTCCCAAACTCATGGCGGGCCTGGAGGCGCGGTTTGCCGGGCAGGAGATCCCCGCTTCCCACGTCGTCTGGAGATGGGCGTCCCGCTGGCGGGACGAGAACCGCGTGCTGCTTTTATCCATTCACAATCCGGACGAGTGGAAATCGAGGTACGGCGCCGCGTTCGGCAGCGCCTCCGCCTCGGTGGGCCGCCTCAACCAGCTTTGGGAATCGGACGCCACCCCCGGAGACATCATGCTCGCCGAAGGGCGGCACACGGTGATCGGGATGGTGGACGTCTGGAGCCGCCGGGCGAAGGTCCTGGTCGTTCCGTCCTCGAAGGCCGTGGCCATCGCGGCCCTGCTGCGGCGCTGCCTGCTCGACTGGGGCGTCCCCGAGGTCCTGCGGACGGACAACGGCCAGGACTTCACCGCCCGCCACCTGACGCGCGTTCTGGATTCCCTGGAGATCGAACAGGATCTCTGCCCGCCCTTCACCCCCGAAATGAAGCCCCACATCGAACGCTTCTTTCACACCTTCTCGCACGGCATCGTGGAGCTGCTCCCCGGCTACATCGGCCACAACGTGGCCCAGCGCAAGGCCATCGAGTCCCGGAAGTCCTTCGCCGAACGCCTGATGAAGAAGGGCGCCGTGGCGGACGTGAAGCTCTCCGCCCGGGAGTTCCAGGCCATCTGCGACCGCTGGATCGAGTCGGTCTACCATCAGGACCCCCACAGCTCCCTGGACGGGAAGCGTCCCGCGGAGATGGTCCGCTCCTGGACGGATCCGGTGCGGAAGATCGCCGACGAGCGGGCCCTGGATGTGCTGCTTGCCCCCGCCCCGCAGGACGGCGGCGTCCGGAAGGTCACCAAGAAGGGCGTGACGGTCAACCGGAGGCATTACGTCAACACGGCCCTGGTCAGTTATGAGGGGCAGTCCGTGCAGGTGCTGCTCGATTACGCCGATGTGGGGAAGGCCTACATCTTCGCCGATTCCGGGGAGTATGTCTGCACGGCGGTCGATCCGGACTGGAGCGGCATTTCCGCCGCCGATCTGGCGAGCCACGCCAAGCACACGCAGAAGAAGGTCTACTCCGAATTGCGCCGGGAAGCCCGGAAGCTGATCCGGGAGCACAAGATCGCCCTCGTCCCCGAGGACATCCTGGCGCACCGGGAGAGCCTCCTGGAGAACCTCGAGGAACTGCCTAAAAAGACGGTGGAATATTCCACGCCCGCCCTGAAGGAGGCCGCCTTTGCCGCGGCCGACGCCGACCGGACGCCCAACGCCCAAGCCCTGGCCGGCAAAATCGAGCTGCCGCCGGAAGTCCTCGCCTACGAGGAGCGGCAGAAGAAGGTGGTCGACCTCCAGCAGAAGCGGCGGGAGCGACGGGTCTTCGCGAACAACGAAGAGATATACTGTTGGATTCTGGACCGGATCAAGGCCGGCACAGTCACGGAAACCCAGAAGCAGTGGAAGAAGGAATACGAAGCCTGGCAGGAAACCGAGGCCGGGAAAGCGAGAAGGAAGCCCTTCACCAGCACCATTGGAATAAGCGCACTGACAGGGGAAACCGCCGAGGCGGCCCTGTGAAATTAAGAGGAGGAAGTTGAAATAGGCAATGAGACACGAACTGGCAAAAACGAAGAATGTGCGGCTGTTTATCTCCGCTGTCGGCGAGCTGCGCAACCGCCCCCTGGGGGTGGAAGGCATGGGCCTGCTGTGGGGAGAGTCGGGAGAAGGAAAGACAACGGTTGTCGCCTACGCGGCCAACACGATGGACGGGATCTTCCTGCGGGCGAATGCCTGTTGGACGGTGACGGCCATGCTGGGCGCCCTGGTCACGGAACTGGGAGGCGCTCCCCGCGCGCGGAGATCAGTCATGATGGACGACATCTCGCAGCGGCTCATGAATCAGGACCGGGTGATCTTCATCGACGAGGCGGATTATCTCTTCCGTCAGACGGAGATGCTGGACACCCTGCGGGACATCTACGACCTCACCGGGGCAGCGGTAGTCCTGATCGGCATGGAGCGCATCGCCCGCACGATCCAGGACCGCGGCCGCTTCGCCCGGCGGATCACCCAGTGGGTGGAGTTCAAGGGGGTGGATCTCGACGACGCCCGGACCCTGGCGGACACGGTCTGCGAGGTGAAGCTGGCGGATGATCTCCTGGAGCATCTGCACCGGGAGGCGAAGGCGAACGTAGGCCGGATGGTCGTCGGGCTGTCGCGGATCGAGCAGATGGCGAAGACTTCGGGGCTGGAGACGGTAACCCTTGACGACTGGGCGGATCGCCCTCTGTACTTCGATCAGCCGAAGTTCCGGAAGAGGGGGTAGCCATGCCGGGAGTGAAGGGAATGAAACAGAAACCCGCCCTCAATTCGGCGCGGCAGAAAATGTGGACGACGATCCGGATCAAGCGGCGCTTCGATATCCGGGACCTGCTGATCACCGTGCCGGGGGCGAAAGCGGACAACGCCCGCAAGCTGCTCAACCTGCTGGAAAAGGAAGGATACATCACCGTCATCGGCGGGTACGTTACCGGCCGGGGAGGCAACTATAAAGGATACCGGCTCGTAAAGGACGCCGGTCCGGAATGCCCGGTGAAATCGCCGTCCGTCCCGGCGCGGAAAAAAGAAGGACGGGAGGAGAGGCATCATGCCGCAAGAGGATCGCATCGCGCTGCTGCTGCGCACTATTGAGGAAAAGGGGCAGGCCGCCACGGCGCGGGCCCTGGGCGTTTCGGCCTCCGCCCTCTCCCAGATCCGCAAAGGCACCTACGGGGCAGACATGTCCCGGATACTCCAGCGGGTCGGCGAGGTCTTCGGCTCGGAGACGGTGAACTGCCCGGTCATGGGGATTATCTCCCTGAGAAGGTGCGCCGCGGAACGGCGGAAGCCCTGCGCGGCCACATCCCCCCAGCGGGTGCGCCTATGGCGGGCGTGCCGGGAATGCAGGGAGGCGCAAAAATGACCATCTCGAAGAAGGAACTGGCGATCATCCACATCGCCAAGGCCCAGTGCGGCTGGACTGACGAGGAATACCGGCACACCCTGAAGGACGGCTTCGGGGTGTCTTCGTCGAAAGAGCTGACCTCGAAGCAGGCGGACAGGCTGATCGCCCTGTTCCAGGCGGACGGCTTCCGGATCGTGAGCAGACCGAAGCGGCAACCCTCCGGCAATCCGGCGAATTGGGACAGGCTGCCCCTGCTGAAGAAGATCGGCGCGATCCTGGCCGACATCGGCAAGACGGAAGCCTACGCCGACGGCATCTCCCGGAGGATGTTCAAGGTGGACGCTTACCGGTGGTGCACGCCGGAGCAGCTCTGGCGTATCGTCGCCGCCCTGGAATACACGCGGAACAAGCTGACCGGCGAGGGGCCGACGGAATCGATAGCCCGGAGGAGAAAGAAAGCGCTCAAAGCGCGCAACGCTTAAGGAAGGAGGCAGAAATGGACGTGATTATCGTCAAGGACGAGGGAATCGTGGGCGTATACAACAAGTTCCAGCGGCTGGAAAAGCTGATTTACGTCATGGCCGATGAGCCCTATGAACCGATTCATCACCGCATCCTGCGGGAAATGTGGGATGCCATCAAGGCCCACGCCACAGGGAAAGGAGGCCGGACATGAACAGCGGAACAGAAAATCTACCGCCCCGGAAGAACCGGAAGGAGGCGCGGCAGAGGCTGCAGAAAGAACTGCATGAATCCCGGAAAAGCCGCCTGAAGGACGAGCTGATGGAGCACATCGGCCGCCAGAACGCCATCGGGATGGCGGAGCTCTATGAGCTTATCTACGGGGAGAGCTGGGAGAACCGGATCAACGACACCCGGGGCATCCGGAAGCTGATCACGGAGCTGCGCAACGAAGGCCGTCCGATCTGCTCGATCTCGAACCGCAACGGAGGCGGCTATTACCTGGCCGCGGCGGGCAGCGAGCTGGAGAATTACCTGCAGGCCAACGAACGGCGCGCCCTGCGGGTGCTGGCCCGGAATTCCCGAATCAAGAAGATCGCCCTGCCGGAATACCTGGGACAGGTGCGGCTCAGTCTGGAGGAGGCGGCGTGATGGAATTGAAACCGTGCCCGTTCTGCGGGGAGAATGATGTGGAGGTAATCCATACGGTTATGGGGAATTACTATTATGTGATCTGTCGGGACTGCGGCGCTGCTGGTCCTGTCCAGTATTCATCAGCGGCGGCGATTCACATATGGAACAGGAGGGCGGCCTGATGGCGAAGACGACGGCGACAATATGCGAGGGTGTTGACCTGCGTGAGCAGGCGGACGGGCTGCTGCGGAAGCTCCTGTGGTTGAAGGCGGTGGAAGGTCAGATGGAGACCGACGCCAATGCCGAAATGGAGGCGCTGGCCGCCCGTTATCGGGACCAGCTTTCCCGGACTCAGCAGTCCATCAGGGACAAAGAGGCGGAACTCCAGAAGCTGATGAAGGCGGGCCGGAGCGTATTTTTCGCCGCCGGCGATGTCTGTCTGCTGGCCTCCGGATCGCTGCTTCGCCAGGTGGAGAACAAGGTGAGGATCCACGGGAAGAAGGACGAGGTGGTCGGGAGGCTGGAGGCCGCCGGCTTCCACGAGGCGGTGAAGGTGGAAAAGACCTTCGACCGGGATCTGATCAATACCTGGAACGATATGAAGCTCGGTCTCATCGGCGCGGAGCGCAAGGCCGTGGAAACGTTCAACTACGATCTGAAGAAGACGTCCTGATGACGTCTTTCCTCTCTGCCGGGAACTGTAAACAGGCTTCCCGACGGGGAGGAAAGATTTCATTTTGAGAAGGGATGGAAAAATGACGGTTGACGAACAGTTGCGGGAAATGGTGAAGGCCTGCGGGCTTCCCGTGCGGGGGAGCTACCGGAACGCCGAGGTCTGCATGATCCTCGGGTTTTCCCGGGCGACGTTCTGCCGGCTCATCGATGCGTGGCAGCCCGACGACAACGGTAATCCCGTCGTTCCCTATTCCCTGAAATCCTACATGCTCCGGCAGGAACGCCGGGTAAGCTGGGACGAGCTGGCGGCCTTCCTGGAGCGCAACGACACATGGGAGCGCCGCTACGGGATGCAGGACGAGCGGCAACTGAGCCTGTTATAACAGGTGTTATCCGGCGACAAACTTTTAAGAACGGGGAGAGGCCATTTCCCGAATGGTATTCTCGTCAAAGAAATCGATAGCGGGCAGCCCGGCCCTTTCCCGCAGCTCGTTAATGGCGACGGCCAGCGCATTGTATTGCATCGCGTTTTGTATCGCCGCCCTGATCCTGCGGTCCTGCTCGGCTGCGGCTTCTTTTTCCCGGGCAATGCGCCGGCGGCGAAAAGCGTCATAGACGAGCCAGACATTAAGCCCCACGGCGAGAAAGAAGAAAGGCCAACCGAAAATTCTGCCGGGGTCGGCCTGAAAGTAAGCAATAACGTCCTTGAAGATGTGCATGGCATGACCTCCGTAATCAAGGAAGAACCTGAAAATAACGATGCAGTAAGAAGAGACCGTCAAGACGGTCATAATCCAGCGAGGGATCACGGGCGTTCTCCGGAGGGTCATTTTGATTGGCGAATCGGAATATAGTCCTCCGGAGCACCCGTGTCAATAACAGAAAAAGGACGCTTCAAGATGTCTTCAACAACGATTAAATGCCCAGTGTGCCTGGCGGAGATCGACGTCCTGGAAGCCCTGGCGGAAGGTGATCTGCGGGCGGTTCTGGAGATGCAGGACGCCTTTTATCCGCATGGCCGCCTGGTGCGGGCCTACTTCGAACTGTTCGGCGTGTCGCCGGGATTCCGGAATGTTCACCGACTGCGGGTCCTCACGGAAGAGATGCGGACGCTCTTCGAGCGGGAGGAATTCTCCTACAACCGGAAGTTCTACCGGATCTCCCGCGCCGGCATTGCCGAGGCCCTTTCCGGCATGGTCAAACGCCGCTTCCCGGAACCTCTGAAGAACCACAATTATCTGAAGTCCTGCATGATCACGATATCCGAGCGGGAAGCCTCGACAGCTTCGAAAACGGCGGAACGTGATCTGAGGAAGAAGGAAACCGGCCTGCGATCCGGAGCGCGATATCCCGTTGCGGAGGAGACCGTGACGGTCCCGAAGATGAAGGACGTTCCCCCGGCCCGCCTGACGCCCGAGCAGATCGAGGCCAACCGGAAACGGCTCAAGGACATGATCACCGGAATCGGATAAGAAACATGCCGCCGCCCGGCGCCGAGGCGGGGAATATCGGGCCTCCATACTCAGGTCCCGCCGGAACCGCCCTGTGGAATCCGGCGATAAACCTTAATGATAAACTGGCATATTTTTATACTTTCCCAAGCGTTCTGGTTGGCGGAGACGGCATATTTCGGCTGGAACCTTACCCCGCAGAGTGATGCCGATATTATCTGTGATGGAATGGTTGTGCTCATCGGCGCTCTGGCATTCCTCAAGCCGAGTTGAAAAACGACAAGGAGAAAAGCGTGAAACAGAAGTATTTTCCCACGGAAGAAGAGCTGGAACTGATCCGGAAGACATACGACGGCAGTTCGCTGGCTCTCAACCGGATCATGCGGCTTCTGGGCCGTAAATATCCCCGCTGGTATGTGCGCAGATTAGCTGCACACATGGGGCTGGCTATCCCGAAGCCTGCGGATTGGACGGCCGCCGAAGAATCCTATGTGGCGGAGCACTACCCGAAGATGGGAGTGAAAGCCCTGCAGAAAGGCCTGCGTCATAATTTTGGAGTATCCCGCTCCACCACGGCAATTCACGTGAAAGTCAAGCGGCTCGGACTGCTTTCCGCCGACGGCGAAGGCTTCACGCTGCGAGGACTGTGCAAGCTGCTCTGGAACGACCAGGAGAATCATTCCATCGTTTACCGCTGGATGGAGAAGGGATGGCTGAAGGGGAAGCGTCGCGGAACGTTGCGCAAGAAATGCCAGGGCGGCGATCACTGGTATTTTGATCCGGAAT
>Ga0209723_1001701_pt1 | contig 32918 bp, 26 predicted proteins | sample BiotimSIPDNA_2_FD_185750 | JGI IMG/M metagenome (GOLD analysis project Ga0209723, IMG submission 185750) | Anaerobic biogas reactor microbial communites from Washington, USA - Biogas_R2 time_0 SIP DNA (SPAdes) (version 2) | ecosystem: Engineered > Bioreactor > Anaerobic > Unclassified | place... | reverse complement strand
TTCTATCAGTTCTCTAAACCTGGATTCTTTTTGCATTCGCTTTTTACGGCCAAAGATACAGGCCAAATTCAAGCCGGAAAATACGTACTAGGCCGAAGGCTTACGATTGGACAGGATTACTTATGAATAATTCAATAACATACTACTAATTTTAAAAACTGATTGTTAATAAAATAACTAGCCCATTCTTGACAACAATTGTATTTTAACAATCATTTAAAAACCTATAGATCATGCAAAGATGGAGTTTGCCGATAAAGCTTGAAAGATACCTGGCGAATAATAATAAGGAAAAGGCGTTGTATCTACTCAGCCGAATCACTTCGCTTAATTCACAGGCATTTGTCGAACATGATACTGATTATCTAAGATTTGTTGGACGTTTTCGGACTGAACTACTAATAGATTGGTTAATGTATCGTGAAGCATTGGCCTGGGTTTGTCTTGAATGTGAACTCTATCCCGACAATAAAGAAGCAAAGATTCTCAGAGAAAGCTTAAAAAGGCACATTCTAAATGTTCCAAGAAAACAGGAGGAACAATTTATCCCTACCGAGCAATGGGATGGTGTAGCAGGAATGTATGAACTTAAAGCAATAATCGAAAGAGATATTATCAGACCAATTATGTATTGGGATTTATATGAAGAGTATGGAGTTACTATACCTCATGGTTTCCTTTTTTACGGACCTCCAGGTTGCGGAAAAACATTTTTTGCGGAAAAGATCGCTGAAAGACTTGGCTTTGAATTTATTAATGTGCGAACATCAGATATAGCAAGTCCCTATGTCCATGGGACACAAAAAGAAATAAGAAGAATTTTCGATGATGCTCGTGAAAGAGTACCTGTAGTTCTGTTTTTTGATGAAATTGAAGCCATGGTTCCAAGCCGAAAACGAACCGATGTATCTTTTCATTATAAATCTGAAGTGGATGAGTTCTTAGGACAACTCAATAAAAAGCTTAATGAGGGGCTAGTCATTATTGGGGCAACCAACTACCTTAACAGTATTGATGATGCAATCCTACGTGCAGGAAGATTTGATAAAAAGATTTTTATCGGGCCTCCTGATTTAAGTGCCAGGGCGGAAGGATTCAGAATGCATTTAAACGATTTTCCTCAAAAAAATATCCGGTATGATTTCATAGCTGAAATGTCCCAGAATTTCACTTTTGCTGATATAGAATTAGTTTGTGATGATATAAAGCGCAGTGCTATCGAGCAGAGTATGCTCATTCTGAATACTGATTATGTTGGCCGTTTTGTCTCCAAATATAAACCATCATTAAATAAAACAGAACTTTCTAAGTATATGTAATAATCCCCTAGTCATTTTCCGGCTTCTCATTCTTTAACCATTCTTCAAAAGAAACAAGCTCTTTATCCTGCATTAATTATAACCTGGACCTCAGAGTGCTCATAGATTATAATTTTATTTTCTTAATGCTTAAAATGCCTTTGACTAAATGTATAATAAGTAAGCTTGCCAAGCATTTAAATACATTGTAGATTAGGATATTCTGAATGGTTTGTTAATATTTTGCTATTTATTATAGAAAAGCAGTATTAATTTGGCTCTTTATATGTGCACGTTTTTATAATTAATATGATAATGAATGACTTAAGTGCACGGCAAAAGTGCACAGCAAGAGTCCACTGTAGTTACTTTCCCCATTTTATTCATGAAAGCATATTTATAGAATAGTACAAATTCGTCCTGATACCCCTTATTTTACAGGAGATGATTGTTTAATACTTGTTAAATTTTAATCAAACTTAACCGTTGGAGATTTTTGAAATAATCCTCATTCCCATTTAAGAGGTTCTCTTCCATTTCATCATCGTTTTCGCAGGTTTCGTGATCAAAATATATTTTCTTATTCATCCATCTTTCGCATTTGGTTTTTAGTTGCTTCCTTGTACCTTTTGGAGTTTCTTCTAAAAGATCCAGATAGCATCTAACAGGATATCCTGGATCTGCAATCAGAGGGCTAAACCAGAGACATGTTGCACAACTTTTTGTTTCAGGATTAAAGAAGCATTTCTTCTCATGCTTCTGGATTGACTTTTTATTTTCAGATATCCTTTTACAAAAACTGCATTTCCAAACATTTACGTTTTCCATAATTCTTTTTTATTATTTATATAATTATCTTCATGTAGTAAATACATCTTTTCTTTCTGATAAGCATTTAACATTTGATTTATTCGGTTCATCACTTTCAATCGTTGTTTTTCTCCTGGAGAAAATTCGTATCCGGTTTTGTTTTTTGATTCGTTTTATCATCAAGGACCAATATTTCTTCAAAAACAACATTCATTTTTTCCCTCCTCGGTTAGTTTATGTTGCTTCTTAATAAAGCCTCAAGGGTGATAATTTGGCCGTATAAGTATATTCTTGCTGTTGTTTTGTCATGACTTTATTGATTAAGTAATGATTAACCAGAAATTCTTGTTAAATGATATTTCTTTTATTCTATTGGCTAGATTATTCACGTTTCTATTTATTGCTTTTTATATCTGAAACATATTTGAAACAAATCATGAAACACAGCCTAAAGCGCTAATAATCTGCGGTATTCTTATATTCTGTTTCATCTGTTTCATTTTTAATAAATAACTGTATACCCTTGAATTCTGTTACCTAAATAAGATTGATAGATGCTGAGAGATACAAGAAGTAGTGTAACAATGAAACATTTGAAACAAATGCTGTAAATCAATATATTATGTCGTTTCATATTGTTCCATTTTGAAAAGAACTTCTAAGGAATCTGAAAGGTCTTCCTGTTTTGTTATCTGCCAAATTATCTCCAAACGGAAAATATCTTTGAGATTTGCCTGATTGCATTCCAAAATCTTCTTTGAGCACTCTTCCTACCAAAGCGGAACGTATTCTGTTATCGTTAGCAAAGAATTTAGTCTTAATATCAATTGCAGAAGCATAAAACTCAGATAAATTTTCATGATTATCGAAAAATTCAGTAAGTAATATTCTTAATTCCTTGCTGATCTCATGTTGTGATTCTTGTTTTACAGCATCAAGGAAATCGTTTCTTAATTCTTCACTTGAAAATCCACTTCTGTCAATATTCATATCTATTTGAGGAAGATTTGCCAAGTAATTTAAGAATGCAGGGATCTCCAAAAGTAGCTCTTTCTCTATTTTCATACTTTTATACTTAGGTGCTCCTAATTTTCTGACAAAAAATCGGGTCTCTTCTTTGCTTATCTGGGCAAATCTATCTTCGTGATTGCTGGTAAGAATTATTTTCCCAAAGTATTCCAGATTAAAATGGTCGATATTCTTCCGGTTAATTAATACCTGTTTTTGTGTTGCAAGTGCTTTGAGTTTTTCTATTGTCAATTTCTTGTCAAATAATGTTTCTTCAATCATTACAATGTTCTTAGTAGCATAATGGCCATTAAATGTGCTCTGAAAGTCAGATGAAGAAATTACTGCTGAATTATTGCCAAAGATCATGCTGATCCAATTCACAAATGTGGTTTTACCTGTTTTTTGTTGACATGAAACAAGTGCCAGTATGATTGTTGATTGTTGAGGATAACAATAAAGAATTTGCATATACCTTAATCCCTGTTCATATTGGGTACCGAAAATATGTTCAAGAAACATTTTCGTTACAGGCCATTCGCCTGGAACAGGTGTATGACAAGGAGGGCTGTATAAATTTACCTGGTTATTTATTATCTGTTTATAATTCATGTTGTCAGGGGTCATACAGAAATCATTATATTTAGGGATTCCCCTTAAATATTTTTTACCATAGTCTGTTATTAAAGCATCTTTTGTCCAACGCTTGTATTCAATATTAACTATATTCCATCGATTTGTTTTCTGTATAACCTTATAATAATCGGTACCTACTCGCACATAAGGACAATTACCATTCTCCAAATTTTGATTTGTTGCCAATCCATGCCATTCAAAATGGTTGTAACGACTACTAACAGCTGATTGGATTTCATTTAAAGAAAAATCATCCTGAACATATTTTCCTATCTGTGACATAAGATATTGTTTAGGTATCCCAAATCTATTACATGTATCTGCAAGGGTTACAATATATTTATTCCGTTGCCCCCTAATAAATGACAGCTTACTATCAGTATGTTTTCTGGCAGCTTTATATCTTGAAGCTTCTTCATTATTCTCTAATGAGTTTGAAGCCGATGTGGTGATAATGGATGCTTTATCATTTATTAATTCTGACTTCTGAAGGTATTCAATAAGGAATTCCTCACCTAATGTATCAGGTGTTTTTGAAATCACATAAGAATCATGGCAAAGGAAGCATGCTCTTGAAACATCCTTACATTGTTCATCAATATCTCTTTCTGTCTTCTTTTTTATAAAATTTTTAAGTGCAGTAAAATACTCCAAATGAGTTCCTGCTTCGATATCAATCTTGAATATTATTTTAATACCACTTCCACTTGGAGAAATAAATGACAACGCTGGATTATAATGGTCAAAAATTAATTTTTCCGTTTTACTAATATCTATGATTTTCCCAACATGATCCAGGTCAATGCAGAAGTAGTGTGAACGCTCAATTAGTGTATCATTTGTTCTTGATGAGAATACTCCAGAAAATGTTGCGTAAGGTAGTTTCATTTTAAGATCCTTTCTAATTTTTGGATCTGTAGCTACTCTTATTTTATTCGTCAACTGTTCAAGTTCCTTAGATTTAATTATTTCAGCACATTCTATAATATTAATACTACAAGTGGGAATAATCTCTCTTATACCCTTGTATGAATTGTAGTATGAAAATTGGTCTGACATTATAAATGATTGTTAATTACAGTTGAATCGTTACACAAACAATTATAATGCTTAATAAAATCATCGAATGATCTCACAATGCTATAAATACCTCCTGCTGATTCAACCTGCTTTTGATATATCCTTTGAGCCTCGCTCTGAGAGTCGCGCCCAGTTTTAACCTCAACTTTCCAGGGAATAACTGAACCATTTGTGGTCTTTACTATTGCAGAAATATCAGAAGTCCCTTTCTGTCCTGATGTAAAGAGTCGCTTAATGGATCCTATCTTATAAGTTCTACCGATGGTATCCCTGACTACCTTAGTGCCGTCAATGTATCTGCCGGTGCAATTGATTCGTTCTGCTTGATGACCTGTCAAGCGAAGGAAATCAATAATGCACCTTGTTAATCCGTTTGCACTGTCATCTCTATATTTTCGAGAGGCCAAATATGGTATCGTTGGATGCATTTTTCGAGCATGGGCCATTGCAAGTTGCTCAAGTGCGTATTCCTGTGATTTCGGACACTCAGTCCTGACTAAAGCGGACACTCAGTCCTGCTGAAAACGGACACTTATTTTATCATTCATTTTCGTCCATTTTACTCGTCTAAATTAATCATTTTTATATTTCTTTCTCATCGTGTCGCCATCAAGGTCTATTCTGTGTGAACTGTGAACCAATCTATCGAGGATTGCGTCCGCTATAGTTGGTTCTCCAATAATGTCATACCATTTATTTACAGGTAATTGTGAAGTAATTAATGTCGATCTTTTACCATGCCGGTCTTCAAGTATTTCAAGAAGTATTAACCTGTGAAGATTATCAAGCGGTTTTAGACCAAAATCATCTATTATGAGTAAATCCTGGGTTTCTATCTTGCTTATTTCTCTAATGTAACTTCCATCGGCCTTTGCGATCTTCAGCTCATCAAAGAGTTTTCCACAGTTGCGATATTGAACCTTATACCCTTGCTGACATGCCTGATGGCCTAATGCTGATGAGAGATAACTTTTCCCAAGACCAGTGGAACCGGTAATGAGTAGATTCTGTTTCTTTGCTATCCAGTCACCGGAAGATAATCTTAACATGATGGTTTTGTCCAGATTTCTTTTTTCAATATAGTCTATTTGTTCCATACTTGCCTGGTACCGGAACCGGGCTTGGGTTATCAACCTCTGAAGCTTTCTATTGTAACGCTCATCCCATTCAGCCTGCACAAGATGGGATATTATTTCATCTGTTGTAAACTCATTATTCTTGTTTGTTTCCATCATTTCTCGATAAACCCTTGAAAAACCATGCAGGCGCATCTCATCAAGTTTTTGCATCGTTGCTGTTTGATTCATAATCGTTTAGTGTGTTAAATGATTTATTTGTATATCTCTCTTCCCCTGATGTTTTCATGTAAAGGAAGTTTTAAGTTCATATCAATGTATTCATCTATTTTATGGACATTGTTTTTCAGAGCATTGTCAATAAAGCGGAAGGATATGGTGTTATATTCCAATGCTCTTTTACACACTTTCTCCATTTCTTCCGCTTTGTATTTCTTTCCAAGATTCAATACTCCAAGGCAGGACTTAAATGCCTGTTGCGGGTGTTCTTTGCTTTCTATCAATAAACCAATAAATGTTTCGACAGATCCGCCTAAACTCGATGCCCATTTGGTAAATCGCTCTGTGTTCCATCCTTCCACAAATTGATGGGATGAAGGCATATGCTCTTTAATAGTAGTATATCCATATTTATTACGGTTTCTCTTATGTAATGCAATACGGACATTTTCATGGTAGATCTCCACCATTCGGCCTGTATAAACTGTTTTTACCTTCTTGCCGGTAAATTGACAAGGGACACTATAATAGTGCTTATCTTCTTTCAGATAGATGTGATGATGGAACTCAACTCTTGATATCTGGTATTGCCTTATTTCATATCGCTCCGCAGGAAGTGGCTGAAGTTCATTCTTTTCTATCTCATTAAATAACTCGCGCCGGCTCATTTCAAGGCGCTGGAAGGATGCATTATTGACCATCTCTAACCGTTCTCGGATTGACTCATTAAGTTCATGCAGGGAGAAGAATGTCTGATTTCGCAGTGGAGCAAATATTCTCTGGTATACTATTCGTACCGCGTTTTCCACCAGTGGCTTGTCTTTGGGTTTACTGGGACGGGTCGGCAATATTACAGTTCGGTAATGCTTTGCAAGGTCGTCATAAGTGGCGTTTAGCAATGGTTCATAATTGCAAGCTTTGGTAACGGCCGATTTAAGATTATCAGGACATATACCCTTTGTTACACCACCATAATACTGCCAGGCATTCTCATTTGCCCATATCCAGTCTTCCAATTGCTGGCTTTTTACTGCCTCCACATAAATCAACTGACTGGCACCAAGCACTGTCAGGAAGATCTCCGCATCATGGACCTCGCCAGTAACCTGATCAACATAGTGCATCTTCTTTCCTGTAAAATCAGCGTAGATCAAATCTCCGGCCTTATGCTCTATGTGCATACCTGCCTTCAATTTGCTCTCCCACATTCTATAATGATGACAGAACCGGGAATAACTAAATCCTTCAGGATTAACCTCCTTGTACTCTTCCCAAAGCAGATAAAGGGTCACACCAACCCGGGCCAACTCCTTTTCGTACTTTGGGAACTCACCACAAAGACTATCATACAGTGGATTAGTCGCTTTATTGCTCTTCTCAAAAAACTCAAAGACCTCTGTGTCCCCCATTTGGATAATTTCCTAGTAGGATAACCCGCTTCGTTTAAACTCAGCCAGGTACTCGCCTACACTTGTTTTACTAATTCCGAGAGCCTCTGCTATCTTTCTTATGCTCAGCTTTAAATCACAGCTTAATCGAAGTATTTCTCTTATTTTTTCCACGTCTGTTCGTTTTCTTGGCATGTAATTTCCTCCTGTTGATTTGGTTGGTAGTTGTTGAATCAACAGAAGTAAAAAAAATTATCGTGGAAAATGAATGAAAACCAATAAGTGTCCGTTTTCAGCAAGAATCACTGTCCGCTTTGAATAGTCCGCCGCTGTTTGTTTCTCGCGTACAGGACTGTCCGTTTTGCTCAGGAATCCCTGTCCGCAATCAGCAGGAATCGGTGTCCGCTTTCAGCAAGAACTGCTGTCCGTTTTCAGCAAGAATATGCAATCAAGTTCCTTTACTGATTCAGGTTTCTTGTATATTGATTTATGTGGTCTCATTTTCCTTTTTTTTTAGAGTAGTGTTATTATTTAAAAGATCTGTTCCTTAATCTCATCTAAAGTTTATTGTCTGGAACTCATTAACCAATTTTCGACTTCAATTCTATCAAAAAATAGATGTTTGCTTTTTTTGAAAAAAGGAATTTTGTGATAACAGGTTAGTTTGTAAACGTGACTCTTTGAAAGACCAGTAAAACGACATACCTCATCAATATTAAGAACTGTTTTCTTAGCAAGTAGGTGTGCCTCAATATTTAACAGGGTTTTGACCTGTTCTTCTGATATATTCTTTACTTTATTTTCCATATCAAAAAAGATTAATTGATTAAATTCAGTTTAGCGTATTTTTCGTAAGGCAAAATAGACATAACCATGAGAAACAATGAAGTTATTAAAGGCATAAAGCTGTTTATTAAACGCCAAAATGCGTTCAAAACCGCATGCTTAGGATACGCTCTAATATGATGAATATTAGAATATTAGGATGAGATATAATAGTTAACACAAACCTCCCAGTACGACAATATTGATGAATTAATGATTGTTTAGGACGTCATTTCTTTTAATAAAGCTTTGATATATCAATAATATTCATATTGTTTATTCGGAAAGTATTTTGAAGGAACTAGTACACAAGTTTGAATTCTTGAAGCAGGATACTAAAATTCGTTAATATACTTTTATTCGACTAAGAAATGATTCAAGGAATTATTCGGAAGGAGGTGTCCTGAGTATATGCCGGATCACTTTATGGTTAAGCTGATCAATAGCTTTTTGATCTTCTTCCACATATATCATAGTAATATCTGAAACCGGTCTGTGCCCCAGAGCTCTTGACACAGTATCGAGACTTGCGAACTGCTGTGCCAAGGTTCCCCATGTATGACGGACCCAATATGTACTTACCTCTTTTTCGATCTTACAGAGGTCCGCTATATCTTTCAGCTTCTTATTTATCCTCTTGGTAGCTGATCTGTAATCCGCATAGTTATCCAGGGTGTTTAGCAGGTATTTCTTCCCGGGATACCTATATATAATATGTAATGCCTGAGGAAATACCTTAATAGAATAGTCTCTCTTCCCCTTGCTTCTTTTGTAGTTGATCCTGCCTTCCTCGATTTTTTCAATATACATCATATCTTTCATGTTCATTCCTATCAGGCAAAAAGAAAGAAGGAACATATCCCTGGCCCATGCCATCAGGGGTTCTTTTATTTCGATCTTGGCTATTGTGGCAAGCTCTGTGTCTGTTAATGTCCGGTGCCTGGTTTTTTCTTTCGGAATACGGTATTTACGAAATGGGTAGAAAGAAAGATCCACTAGTCCCATTGTTATAGCCTGGTTATATAAGGTCCGGATATTTCGCATGACATGACCTATACTGTTAGGCTTAAGCTTTCGGTCTCTTAACTTACCCTCCAGCCTGCTCAGGAAATTATAATCAATAGATTCAAGCGGAAGGAGGGAAGAACCGGTAAACTTTTCAAGGATACTCTTTGTCAGCTTGAATGAATCCATATAATTAATATTACCTGCCCTACGGTAATTATCTATCCTCTCGTCCAGGAGCGCATAGAAATCATATTCACGGTGTTTGTCCCGGAGTATCTTCATCAGGCTTCCAATATCCATATACTGAACATCTTTTAATCGCTGCGCCTTATCTGCCATTATTCCGGTCTGAATAATCAACTCATTGTTCATCCTCGCTACCTGGTCTTTGTCGTATGACCCTCCCACTTTGACAAGACCGGTCTTGGCATCGAAATACTTCGGAAGGACATTATACTTCGTACTTATGTACCTGGTTTTCTTTTGGTGACATATACGGGTCTTAATATTAACAGTCCCATCACTGCGAAGCTGCTTTTTCCGTATGGCTATTTTAAATGTTGGCATGTGTTTTTATAAATTGGCGTGCCTGCCGCGTGTAAATATAGTTTATTTTCCAATATGATATTGCCGAAAATGAAATGATCTTATGTACCCTACTGCCATAAAATTGTTGTTACAGCCTATGTAATGGCCTGATATACTGCAATAAAAAAACCAGAGAAATACCCTGGTTTTTTGTAGCGAGACCGGGAGTTGAACCCGGGACCTCATGATTATGAATCATGCGCTCTAACCATCTGAGCTATCTCGCCATTATGTTTACTTTAGCTTTGTAAAAAGCCGGTGGTTTTGCGGGTGCAAATATAAGGAGTAAGAAGCTAAATAGCAATAAGATTTTTTTATGTTATGATTTTTTTTCTATATTGCAGCTATAGTTAAGTCGCGATCTTTGTAAAATGAAGTATGAATTGGAATACACACTGAACTGTTCTCCGAAAGTTCTTTTTTCAAGGCTCAGTACACCTGAAGGCCTTAGTGAATGGTTCGCAGATAACGTAAATGTGGAAGGTGATATATTTACCTTCCTCTGGGAGAAATCCGAATCAAAAGCCAGACTAGCAGCATATAAAGAAAATAAATTCGTCAGATTTGAGTGGATAGACATGGAGAATGACGAATCAAATTACTTCGAATTCCGCCTCAGTGTAGAAGAACTTAGCGGCAGCGTCGCCCTCATAATAACCGATTTTGCCGACCCGGAAGAAAAAGAAGATGCTGTTTATCTCTGGGATTCACAAATAACAGACCTCAAAAGAGCTCTCGGAATATAGTACCCTGTAGATTCTCCATTAATTTTAAATACTTCCCAATACAAATCATTTAACAATAACCTGTAAAGGCTGATCCACTAAACCTTTCTCCCGGTCACAACTTGCCTGATATAACTATAGCTTATGTCCTAATATGCTGTTTTTAATTTTTTTCTGGTTTAAAATGTACCAGATCATATAAAAAATATAATCATAACATATGGGAAAGCTCCTTATAGATATGATTGGTATTTTACCAAAAATCAAGTAGTTTTGCATCCAAAATTCATAAGAGAGTGAAAGCACTTGACAGGTTTGTCATAAAATCATTTATCGGCCCACTTGTACTCACATTTTTTATTGTGCTTATCATCCTTTTATTGCAATTCCTGTGGATGTATATCGATGAGCTTGCAGGAAAAGGTCTAAGTTTTATTATCCTGACCGAGTTATTGTTCCATTTTTCTCTTTCTTTCGTCCCTCAGGCACTGCCTCTGGCAATACTGCTTGCTGGCCTGATGACCTTTGGCAATATGGGAGAAAATACAGAACTGACCGCTATCAAATCATCAGGTATCCCTCTGCAACGTATCATGCGACCTCTCATACTAGTCATTTCACTCCTGGTACTGGTCTCTTTCTATTTCTCTAACTACATACTCCCTTATACAAACAAACAAGCCCGCTCCCTCCTCTATGATATAAGGAAAAAACGCCCCGATATAAACCTTCAGTCAGGTACTTTCAATAACGACATTGACGGCTTCAGTATTAAAGTGGGATCTAAAGATCCGGTTACCAACCGCCTTGATAATGTTATTATCTATGATCACCGGGAAAGAAATGGAAATGTGTCCGTCACTCATGCCGATAGCGGATATATTAAGATCACCTCCGACGAAACAGGGATGATAATGCATCTCTATAACGGTCAGTCGTATAATGAAATGAAAGAAAATAACGTAGCATATAACAGAAGGAAATTCCCTTCCCGCAGAGATTCTTTCAAAGAGGAAGTTATTGTTCTTTCTCTGACAGGTTTCAATCTGGAAAGATCAGGCCACGACTTGTTCAAATCAACATCATGGATGTTGAATATGTCGCAACTGTCATTCTTTGCCGATTCTCTGACAAAAGACTATAATGACAGGGCGGAGATCAGTTTTAAAGAGTTCAGAAACAGCAAGCTGTACACAGAACAAAAACCGGAATCTTTTTTCAGGCAACCGGAAAATGAAACAGACAATCAAAAAGAAATGTTGAGCTTCAATGCATCAACCATTTTTGATACCTTAAAAACAGAAAACAAAGGTATGGTACTGGAAAAAGCTATTGAAAATATGAGAGAAGCCAGTAACTATGTCATGACTACAACAGAATCCATGAAAATGAATATAAGACAGATTAAGAAATATGAAATCGACTGGCATAAAAAGCTCACTCTCCCTTTTGCCTGTCTCGTGTTTTTTTTCATAGGGGCTCCTCTTGGAGCTATTATAAGAAAAGGAGGGCTGGGGACACCATCAGTTATTTCTATTTTCTTTTTTGTTGTATGGTATGTTATCTCATTATCTTCAGAAAAGCTCGTAGAAGAAGATCTGATAGGAAGCATTCCCGGTATGTGGGCCTCTTCCTATATTTTATTACCAGTGGGTATTTTCCTGACCTATAAGGCTTCAACTGATTCAATGATAATGAATATCGATACATACCTACAATTCTTCCGTAAGATTAAAGATTATATTTATAAATTAACAATGCAGGGTAAATCAATAAAGCCCAAAAGGAAAAAGAAAGATGAGTAATTACAAATTAAACACTATTGAAGAAGCTATAAATGATATTAAGCAGGGGAAGCTTCTTATTGTTGTTGATGATGAAGATCGTGAAAACGAAGGCGATTTTATTGTTGCTGCTGAACTGATAACACCGGAGATTGTCAATTTCATGGCCACATATGGGAGAGGACTTATTTGTGTGGCCTTACCTGAAGAGAGATGTGAGGAACTGGAACTTGATCTGATGGTGGGGACTAATACATCCCTGCATGAGACCCAGTTCACTGTGTCAGTCGATTTGATTAATGAAGAGACTTCTACCGGTGTATCAGCCAATGACAGAGCCCTTACCATCAAAGCTCTCGTAGATCCTTCCACGAAACCTTCCGATCTCGGAAGACCAGGTCATATTTTCCCTCTTAAAGCTAAATCGAAAGGTGTACTGAGAAGAGCCGGACATACAGAAGCTGTTGTCGACCTGACACGTCTGGCGGGACTTAATCCCGGAGGTGCCCTCGTTGAGATAATGAACGATGATGGTTCAATGGCCCGGCTGAATGATCTTGTTAAACTGAGAAAAAAGTTTAATCTCAAGATTATCGCTATAAGGGATCTGATAAAATATAAGCTTGACAGGGAATCCATTATTGAAAAAGGAGAAAAGGTCAGCCTCCCTACAGAAAGAGGAGATTTTGACTTCATCCCTTTCAGACAGAAAAGCAACGGTATAGAACACTGCGCTCTTGTTAAGGGAACATGGACGAAAGATGAGCCTGTTCTGGTAAGAGTCCACTCCTCATGTTTTACAGGAGATATCTTCGGATCGCTGAGATGTGATTGCGGGACTCAGCTGCACAAAGCTATGGAAATGGTACAGAAAGAAGGGAAAGGTGTGGTTATTTACCTTAGTCAGGAAGGCAGGGGAATTGGTCTCTTCAACAAAATAAAAGCTTATAAGCTCCAGGATGAAGGGATGGATACCGTTGAGGCAAATATCCATCTGGGTTTCGGTGAAGACGAAAGAGACTACGGAGTAGGCGCAAGTATTATGAGAGAACTGGGACTTGGAAAAGTCAGGCTTATCTCAAATAACCCTGTAAAAAGGGCTGGTCTTGAAGGGTATGGAATAAAAATAGTTGAAACAATACCTCTTATTATCGAATCCAACCCCCATAACAGATTCTATCTCGAGACAAAAGCCAACAAGATGGGGCATAACCTGACCTGTTTCAAGCATACGACAAAAGACTGATTTTTTATATATTAACTGACCAGAACACAATAACTATGAATAACCTCAGGATACTTTTCATGGGGACACCTGAGTTTGCTGTTGCATCGCTCGGGGCTTTGCTTATCAATGGTTATAATGTTGCAGGCGTTGTTACTTCTCCTGACAGACCTGCCGGCAGAGGAAGAAAAATTCACAAGACAGCTGTTAAGGAATTCGCAGAATTCAGCCGTCTCCCCGTACTACAGCCTGTCAGTCTGAAAGATCCGGATTTTATCGATAAACTGAAAGAACTGAATGCCGATGTTTTTGTTGTTGTTGCCTTCCGCATGATACCGGAAATAGTATGGAGGATACCTCCAAAAGGCACTATTAACCTGCATGCTTCACTCCTGCCCCATTACCGTGGAGCAGCACCTGTGAACCATGTTTTGATTAACGGAGAGACAACAACAGGACTCACCACTTTTTTTATCAATGATAAAATAGATACCGGCAATATCCTGCTTCGCGAAGAGATACAGATATTTCCCTTTGAAAACGCAGGTGATCTCAGTAAAAGGCTTATGAAACTGGGCGCCAGGCTTATTATTAAAACACTCCAGGGGATAGCCGCCAACAACCTTCAGCCAAAACCTCAATCACTTTTCCTGAACCCCGGAGAGACACCCAAAACCGCTCCAAAAATCTTCCCTGAAAACTGTATCATCAACTGGAAAGAAGATGTGGTGAAAATCCATAATCTTATCAGAGGTCTGGCACCCGATCCCTGTGCAAGGGCTTTCTTTCTTAAAAAGGATAAAACGATAATGTTCAAGATATTTGACAGCTGTCCGTATATTTCTGAAAATAATATGCCGCCAGGGTCAATAGTCTCCGATGGGAAAAATTACCTTAGGATTAGCTGCGGAAAAGGATTTCTGAGTATTCTTACCCTTCAGGCAGAAGGAAAGAAAAAACTTGGCATTCAGGATTTTCTCAGGGGCTTTGACCTTAAAGAAACAGTACTCCGTATCAGTTAAGCGGCTTACTCTTCCTTAACCATATTATCTGTCCGGCTACAGGTTCCTCTTCCTCTCCCAAAGTATTATATTCCCTTAGTTTCTTTATTTTGACACCATATTGCTGGGATATTGAATAAAGAGTTTCGCCCTCAATAACTATATGTGTCTCCTTCCCCACTTCCGCTTTATCTCTCTTAGGCTGCAGATAAATGATCTGACCGGCTTCCGGCATATAGCCATCATAAAACTCGTTGTAACGCTGAAGTTCCCATCTTAGAAGCTGAAATTCATCCTCAATCATCTCAAGAGACTCTCCATCCTTAACAATAATATACTGAATGCGGTTATTCTCCATCACTCTCGAAACCCTGGCAGAAACAGTAAAATGGTCATTAATTACCCAAGCCGTGTTGGCTCCGGCAGCAGCAGCAACAGGCTCTCTATGTACAGGTTCCGGAGAAGGAGTAGCCTCAGGCTCCCTTTTTTTAGTATTATTGTCAGAAACAACAGCCCTACCAGTTGACAGCTCTCTGATAGCTGCAGGAGTATCATAATATTGAAGATTGTTTTCCTCTATTTTCCTGATTAGCATATTTGCATAATCAGGATTGGTGGCATAACCGGCTTTCTTAAGTCCTCTTGCCCAGCCTTTGTAATCAGTAAGGTTCAGATCAAAAAGAGAGCTGTACCTGACACCATTCTTAAGAAAATCAGAGTGATCATAAAACGAATCCTCTACACTGGGATACTTCCTGAAACAATCATTTTTTCTGTCATCATCATGATATATCACCGGACCTCTCCAGTTATTATGGCACTTTATTCCAAAATGATTATTTCCTCTGGTGGCAAGGGTACTGCGGCCATAATCAGACTCTATCATTCCTTGTGCCAGAGTTATGCTTGCCGGAACCCCTGTTCTTATCATTTCGGTGACAGCCAGCTTCTTATATTTGTCAATATATGCCCGGGCACTGGCTTCTCCGGACACTGAAACTGCAGGCTGAGAAGACCGGTATCTGACCGGCCTTCTAACACGGCATGCCGGGAAAGAGATAATAAGAAAAAGTAAAATAAAAATAATTACTGACTGACGGTGCATTTTTTCCGGTTTCGGACAAAAATAATAAAAAGTGTCAAAATAAATGATCAGTATCAAATGAACTGCAAATCAGTTGTCCGGCATTTGATCTTCACTGATAATCAATTGAAAACCTGCACCATGTATATTTTTTATATTAAGTCCCGGATCTTCTGACAATATCTTTCTCAATTTGGTTATATATACATCCATGCTTCTGGCTGTGAAATAATCGTCATTTCCCCATATCTTTTTCAAAGCCGTTTCTCTGCTGATCAAGGAGTTGGGACTAACAGCAAGCAGTTCCAGGAGCTGAGCTTCCTTGGGAGATAGTTTTTTTTCATCATCTCCGGAAGTGAGTGTACGGAGTTTGGAATTAAAAATGAACTTCCCTATCTCGTAAATATCTCTTGTCCCGTTGTGAAAATCACGCCGCGAAATAATTGCCCGAAGCTTTGCCAGAAGAATATCTGTATCAAAAGGTTTGGTAATATAATCATCTCCGCCCACGCCATAACCACGTAATACATCCTCCTTCATCTTTTTCGCCGTAAGAAAAACGATAGGTATGGAACTGTTTATCTGTCTTATCTCATTTGCAATGGTGAACCCGTCAACATGAGGTAACATAATATCCAGAATACATATATCAAATATGCCTTTTCTGAAATGATCAACTGCATATTTACCATCATCAATCCAGTCTACCATAAAATCATTTATCTCAAGATAGGATTTCAGGACAGATCCGAAACTAAGATCATCTTCCACAAGAAAGATCTTTACAGCTTGTTTGCTCATTTGTCATTATCACAATTAAATGGCAGAAATACATCGAAGCGGCTACCTTTTCCCGGTTCACTGCTTACTTTAATATAACCCTTATGGGCTTCTACAATTGCACGGGAGTAATTCAGGCCAAGGCCAAATCCTTTTACATCATGAACATTCCCGGAGGTCTTGCGGTAAAATCTTTCAAATATACGGCTCTGGATGGTTTTTGACATACCGATACCCTTATCCTCTACCGAAATAATTATCCCTTCTTCAGTGTTATTTGTTGTGATGGCAATTTCGGGAGATTCTTCGGAATACTTTATCGCATTGTCAATAAGATTGTTTATCAGATTGAAAAGATGCTCCCCGTCACCATATATAAAATGTTCAGAAGCGTTTAAACATAGTTTTATCACTCCATTCCTCTGCTGTAACAGAATATCGAAACCCTCAACAGCCCTTTTGATAACAGAATGCAAAGAGATATTATCAAACTTAAAATCTATTTCTCTTTTATCAAGAGATGCAATTTGTAATATATTCTCCACCTTTTTGTTCATCCTGCTGTTTTCTTTTTTTATCATGCTGATAAAATGACGAATACTCGTTTCGTCACTGATAACTTTCGGATTGGTTATTGTATCGGCTGCAAGGGATATAGTGGCTATCGGGGTTTTAAATTCATGAGTCATATTATTTATAAAATCTGACTTTATTTCCGATATTTTTTTCTGATGGATGATTAAATAGAGACTCATTGCAAAGGTAGCCAGGATAATAAGAGAAAATAAAAAAGAACCACTAAGGAGACCGGCCATCGATCTGAGTACATAATTCGTTCTCTCGGGAAAAACGACAGAGAGAATAAGGTCCTGTCTTATTATGTTATCTGCAAAAAGTCTGACTTTATAATTGCTCTTTAAGAAATCGTTCTTATTGGATTTTTTATATGATCCTCCGGTGACAACCCCGTTTTTTATCAGAGCATATTCATAAGGAGTCTGGAGATAATACAGGAATCTGTTAAGAGCATACTCAATCTCCCTGTTATCTAGTTCCATATTTTCCCACTGGAAAACTTCAGACAACATCTGATCACTTATCCTTCTGAGTTCATTGGATCGTCTTTTTATTAAATCAACATAGTCATCCTGTCTGAAATATACATTTCCGTTATTTATGTATTGCTTGCCCTTGCTTTCGACTATTGTGTATTCTCCGGGATTATCCTGACGACCTTTATAAAAGCCTGCTGAATCATAAGAAGTGATTATTGTATCATGTGTTATCACCACAGGGTCCTTCCCCGGTTCATGGGTTACCGACTGGTTTGTTATTCTGAGACTGCCATCTGCCATATTGCCCGAAGAATAGCTATCCATATGGAAATAGCCTGAAACAGAGTTTGTTGAGTCGCGATAAGAATTCAGGCCCGAGAACATAAAATCGTTGAAAAACTCCACTTTTCTTGCCGACTCAATAGCAGTGGCAGCATCATTGATCCCTTCAATGGCAATGGCATTAAATTTTCCGTTCTCAATACGAACGGCATTCCTTATCCATATAAGCTGAATCCAGATTATACCGACAAGAGAAAACAGCATCATAAAGATCAGGAGGATGAATTTCTGCTTATTCATGTCGTAAAATTAAGCTATCGATCGGGAAAAAATACAAGTTTTAACTTTTCATTAACTCTTATTAACCTCTCTTTAACTAGCTTAAGGGCCTGATAATTACATTTTCCGGCAAAGACAGCAGGGATGCAAGGCTTAAGAGTGATACTAATTTATCTTATAAGGATGTATTATTCCGTTTCGCGACAGGTTTATTCATGGCTTTATATCACCAAAAGCCTTCCATATATCGTTTTCAGGGAAGGGAGCTGTTATGGACAGTTTTTCTTTTCTCACCGGGTGAATAAAATCTATTTGTCGGGCATGCAGACTAATACTCCCATCCTCATTCGATCTTGAATAGCCGTATTTCAGGTCGCCTTTGACGGGACATCCTAAACTTGCCAGCTGAGCCCGTATCTGATGGTGTCTGCCTGTGTGCAATTCAATTTCAAGAAGGTAATAGCGATTTGACCGGCCAGTTAGACGATATGTCAATGATGCTAATTTGGAGCCTTTCACTTCAGTGTCGTAGACGTATGTTTTATTCTGTTTTTCATTTTTTTTGAGGTAATGAGTAACAGTTGCGTAGTCCTCGGGAGGTCTCTCCTTTACAATGGCGAAATATATTTTTTTTATCTCTCCTGCCCTGAACATCTCATTCAGTCTCTTCAGAGCTTTGGAGGTACGTGCATACAGAATAACTCCGCTCACCGGTCTGTCGAGTCTGTGGACGACTCCCAGAAAAACTTCTCCCGGTTTATTGTATTTCACAGCAATATACTTCTTAACCTCGTCGTCAAGTGAAACATCTCCTGTTTTATCGCTCTGTGACAGGTCAGATGCTTTTTTCGCGACAGCTATCAGATGATTGTCTTCATAGAGTATTTCGGGCATGATCAGTATTGTTCCTTTTCGTTAGGGAAACGGAGAGATTTAACATCGTCAATATATGCCTGCACTGCTCCTTTTATTTCAGTGTAAAGGTTATGATACCTTCTGAGGAATCTTGGAGAAAATTCCTGATTGATACCCAGCATATCATGAACAACAAGCACCTGTCCATCGGTACCTGGTCCAGCACCAATACCTATCACTGGTATTTTGACCATTCCGGCCACTTTTTCTGCCAACTTTGCAGGAATTTTTTCCAGTACAAGAGCAAAACAACCTGTTTTTTCAAGAAGCACAGCATCTTCCACAAGACGTTTTGCTTCTTCCTCTTCCTGTGCTCTGACGACATAGGTGCCAAACTTATGAATAGCCTGTGGAGTGAGTCCGAGATGTCCCATGACGGGTATCCCTGCCGAAAGAATTCTTTCCACTGATTCTATGATCTGTTTGCCACCCTCCAGTTTGACCGCTCCCGCTCCCGTCTCTTTCATTATTCTGACTGCAGAGATAAGAGCCTCTTTCGAATTGCCCTGGTAAGTGCCAAATGGCAGGTCAACGACTACAAGAGCCCTCTTCACTCCTCTTACAACAGAGGCTGCATGATATATCATGTTATCAAGTGTAATAGGCAGGGTGGTATCAAAACCGGCCATCACATTAGAGGCAGAATCACCCACAAGGATTACATCCAGATCCGCTTCATCAAGTATCCTTGCAAAGGAATAATCGTAAGCGGTTAGCATTGCTATTTTCTCACCTTTCATCTTCATTTCCCTGAGAACATGAGTGGTGATTCTTTTTACCGATTTTTGTACCGACATGTTTTTAACTGTTCTTAATGAGCCGGTAAAGTTATTTAATAATATTGGCAGTTTCAATACCACTTACTGTCGTTTTGTCACATTATTTCTTAATGGCATAATCATTGTTGAAAATGTAAGTATTTAAACAGAATTTATAAAAACATTATAGAAAATGGGAAAAATAATCGGTATAGACCTGGGGACCACCAACTCTTGTGTTTCAGTTATGGAAGGCAATGAGCCGGTAGTGATACCCAACAGTGAAGGTAAAAGGACCACACCATCAATTGTTGCATTTGTTGATAACGGAGAACGTAAAGTAGGCGATCCTGCCAAGCGCCAGGCAATAACAAATGCCAATAAAACCATTTATTCAATTAAAAGATTCATGGGTGAGTCATATGATAAACTCAACAAGGAGAACAAAAGAGTTACCTATACAGTGGTAAAAGGAGATAACAATACTCCCAGGGTAAAAATTGATAACAGGATGTATTCTCCTCAGGAGATCTCTGCTATGATCCTCCAGAAGATGAAAAAAACAGCTGAGGATTATCTCGGGCAGGAAGTCACTGAAGCTGTCATAACCGTACCTGCTTATTTCAGCGATTCGCAGCGTCAGGCTACAAAAGAGGCAGGGGAGATTGCAGGTCTTACTGTTAAGAGGATCATCAATGAGCCTACAGCTGCTTCACTGGCTTATGGACTTGACAAAAAATCCCAGGATCTCAAGATTGCTGTTTTTGACCTTGGTGGAGGAACTTTCGACATCTCCATTCTCGAACTGGGAGACGGTGTCTTTGAGGTCAAGTCGACGAATGGTGACACTCATCTCGGAGGTGATGATTTCGATCATATGATAATTGACTGGCTGGCAGAAGAGTTTATAAAAGATGAAGGTATTGATCTGAGAAAAGATCCTATGGCTATGCAGAGGCTCAAGGAAGCAGCCGAAAAAGCAAAGATTGAATTATCCAGCTCTAATTCAACTGAGATCAACCTGCCTTATATAATGCCTGTTGACGGGATTCCCAAACACCTGGTAAAAACACTTACACGATCTAATTTTGAGAAGATATGTGACAAACTATTCCAGTCATGTCTGGGACCATGCCAGAAAGCTCTTGATGACTCTGGTCTGAAAGTGTCGGATATAGATGAGGTACTCCTTGTAGGAGGATCTACACGTATACCGGCAATACAGCAACTTGTAGAAAAGTTCTTCGGCAAAGCACCTTCCAAAGGAGTTAACCCCGATGAAGTTGTTGCCGTAGGAGCTGCTATACAGGGAGGCGTACTCACCGGCGAAGTGAAAGATGTACTGCTGCTTGATGTAACACCTCTTTCCCTCGGTATAGAAACGATGGGCGGTGTAATGACAAAGCTCATTGAATCAAATACAACTATACCTTCAAAAAAGACTGAAGTCTTCACTACAGCTGCAGATAGCCAGCCATCAGTAGAAATTCATGTGTTACAGGGTGAAAGACCTATGGCTTCAGGGAACAAAACAATTGGACGGTTCCACCTGGATGGGATACCTCCTGCTCCGCGCGGTGTACCCCAGATAGAAGTTACTTTTGATATTGATGCCAACGGCATCCTCCATGTTACAGCTAAAGACAGAGGTACAGGTAAAGAACAAAGAATAAGAATCGAGGCTTCTTCAGGACTGAGTGACGATGAGATAAAAAGAATGCGCGACGAAGCCAAAGCAAATGAAGAGTCCGATAAAAAGGCCCGCGAGAAAGTTGAAAAAATAAATACAGCTGACAGCCTTATCTTTACAACCGAGAAACAGTTGAAAGAATTTGGTGACAAGATACCGGCCGATAAAAAAGCCACTATTGAAAGTTCTCTTGAAAAACTCAAGGAAGCTCATAAAAAACAGGATCTTGACGCTATCGACACAGCTGTCGCTGAACTGAACACCGTCTGGCAATCTGCTTCAGAAGAGATGTACAAGACAGCACAGGCATCCGGACAACCTGATGGCCAACCGGGTCCGGGTCCGGAACAACCCGGACAGAGCAAAGCAGACGAAGGAAACTCAAAGGGGGGAAATGACGAAGTAACAGACGTCGACTTTGAAGAAGTGAAATAATTACCTTCTCATTCAGCTCCGGACCCTGATCAGGCACAGACCTGCCTGAATAAATACTTCGAAATAAAATAAAACAAAAAAGCCGTCTCATTTTACCTAATGAGACGGCCTCTTTTTGTACTTTTGCTTAAAATTTGCCGTTTCTTTATTATGAATCGTATTATAATCTTTATTGCATATCTCTTGACCCTTTCCCTGACAACTGCGGCTCAGGAAAACGACTCTGTAAATATAACCGACGAAAAAGGAAGGAAACAGGGACCATGGATATCCAGCTACCCAAACGGGCATGCCCGGTATGAAGGTGTTTTTAAAAACAATCACCCTGTGGGGGAATTTAAAAGATACTTTGAAGATGGGACTCTGATGTCAATCATGGTCTACTCCGATGACGGGGAAGAAGTTGATGCAACTATCTACCATCCAAACGGATTTATTGCTTCAAAAGGGAAATATATAAACCAGGAAAAGGAGGGGAAATGGTCTTTTTATTCCTATTTCTATGAAAATTATCTGATCAATGACGAAGAATACCGGGATAACAAAAAAAACGGGACTTCTGTAAAATATTATCCCGATACTACAGTCTTTGAATTATTAAACTACGTGGATGATAAAAAGGAAGGAGACTGGATTCAGTATTATCCCGATGGTAAATTATTTCTGAAAGGTTCCTACTCCAATGATCTGCTTAATGGCCTTTTCGAAGTTTGGTATGAAAACGGTCAGAAAGAAATCTCGGGTAATTATAAAAATAACTTCCGCGACGGGCCCTGGATGATATTCAGTGAGGAAGGAGAAATAAAATATGAAATCAATTATGAGATGGGGATGACAAAAGATAAACAAATGGATATCGACCATACCAATCTCATGGAAAAGCTGGAAAAAAACCAGGACAAAATTGCCGATCCTGAAAAAACCCTCAGGTAGAAAAATGAACACATCGCTTCACCGGGGAAAAAAGGGAAATAAAATTGTTTTATATTACCCCTGGTTCTGATAAGTACCTGTTTGAAAAGACAATAAAGAAACATTTAATGAATGACCGACTTTCATTAACAGAACTTCAGCTACTGATCAAAGACACTCTGTACTTTGCTATGCCTGATATGTACTGGGTAGTGGCAGAGATTTCTGAGATCAAAGTTAACTATGCCGGTCACTGTTACCTTGAATTAATTGAAAAAAATCCTGAAGAAAAAAATGTAAAAGCCCGTATCAGAGCTATTATATGGAGCAAGCGCTACAGGTTTATTGGTACTTTCTTCGAAAATACCACAGGTGAAGCACTGAAAACAGGAATGAAGATACTGGTCAAAGCCAGGATAGAATACCATGAAATATACGGTCTTAGTCTTTTAATATCAGATATTGATCCCGCTTTTACAATCGGTGAAATGGCCATAAAAAAGCAGATGGTCCTAAAAAAACTTGAAGAAGAAGGAGTTTTTACCATGAACAGGGAACTACCTTTCCCAGTTCTGCCCCGTAAAATAGCTGTTATATCTTCTAAAAATGCTGCCGGATTCTCGGATTTTATGAGGCATCTCCACGAAAACAGTTACGGTTATGTATTCTATACCGTTCTTTTTGATACAGTAATGCAGGGCACAGAGACTGAAGAAAGTGTCCTGAAATCCTTTTCCAGAATAGCAGAAAATGTCAGTCACTTTGATGTTGTTGCAATAATAAGGGGTGGTGGCTCCCAGAGTGATCTCAGCTGGTTCGACAGCTATAATATTGCCTATTATGTTACACAATTTCCCATACCCGTTATAAGCGGTATAGGACACGAAAAAGACCTGTCTGTAACAGATATGGTTGCACATAAGGCATTGAAAACACCGACAGCAGTAGCTGATCACCTTATCGAATGTGTGGCAGAAGCGGAAAGCAATCTTAACCAAATGAGTAAGGAGATTGCTGAACTGTCAACGGTAGTAGTCAAAGAATATAAAGAACTAACAGAATCGTACAGACTGAAACTGGTTCCGGCTGCAAGACTAAGGATATACGGACAAAAAGAAAAACTCTCTAACAGGATAATTGAACTTACTAACCTCGGGAAGGAATTTGTCAGAAAAGCCGGAGTGATTCCTGAAAATCAAAAATCCCGGACGAGATCACTTGTTAAATCCTTCTTTACAGGTAAACAGTCAATAATTGAAAAAGAAAGTACCGGACTGAAAAGGAATGTAAGTAATACTGTTTCACATCTTCACAGGAAGATGGAAAATATGGAAAATAATCTTTCTATACTGGATCCTGTTAATGTTCTTGGAAGAGGATATACTATCACTTCACACGAAGGAAAGATAATAAAGAGCATAAACTTGTTGAAAAAAGATGATATTGTTGATACACAGTTTTTTGATGGTTCAGTAACCAGCACTGTTCTTAAAAAGACAAAGAAAAGAAAATAACTACCAGTATTAACCCAACTGAATTAACAACCATGGCAAAGAAAGCATTTTCATTCAACGAAGCAATAACAGAAATTGAAAAAATATTAAAGAGTATAGAAAACGGAGATCTGGATGTTGACAAGCTGTCGGCTGAAGTCAAAAGAGCATCTGAACTGATCAAGCAGTGTCAGAAGAAGCTCCGTACCACGGAAGAAGAGATAAACAGTATCCTTAACGACCTTGTATAAAATAAATCAGGACCGAAGTCCTGACTTATTACCACCCTAAACCTAAATTCATGAAAAAACCCGTTTAACCTTCCGATTGTTGCATTTCTAAAAGTTTAACGAATTCAGTCTATTAAATGTTTCAGAGAAAGTCATAATTTTTTGTTAAAAATACCTTATTTTATTTCATCAGGTTTCTCGACACCAAGAACATCTTTAAAAGCTTTTATAAATGTTTCCCTGGGTAAGGCTCCCATTGCCATCTGAGGCTGACCCTCAAGCGGCACGAAAAGGATGGAGGGGATACTTTTTATCCCGAAAACGGCAGCCAGTTCCTGTTGCTCTTCAGTATTAACCTTGAAAATGTCAAGCTTGCCTTCATAATCGTTTGCAAGTTCTTCAAGTACAGGAGCAACAATTTTACAAGGACCACACCAGTCAGCATAAAAATCAATTACGCAGGGCCTTTCTCCTTCATATTTCCACTCTTTGTTCTTCTCGTAGTCAAATACTTTACTCAAGAAGGTCTCTTTTGTTAAATGTTCGGTCATCTTTTTTTTTATTTATAAATATAAGCAAATCAATTCTTATAACATAATGTCAACCTTTGTGCCATACCGTTTGATATACCATTTATCCAAAATAAATCATCTAATAATTGTAACTTTGTCATGATTAATGAACAAATTGTCATATATATATATGAATATATGTCTGAATGACGAGATATTCAACATTATATCAGAAGTTGTCACTGCGGAGAATGTTGAAGCATTTGTTATTGGCGGATGGGTAAGAGATTGTCTACTGAAGAGGGAGCATCCGGACAAGGATATTGATATTGTTGTAGCCGGCAGCGGTATTGAAATAGCGAAAAAGATTGCATACAGGATCGATCCAAAAATTAAAGTGAATATTTTTCGCAATTTCGGGACTGCCATGTTCAGGTGGAAGAAATATGAAATTGAGTTTGTAGGTGCGAGGAAAGAGTCTTATAACAGGGCATCGAGAAAGCCTGTTGTTGAAGAGGGCTCTCTTGAGGATGATCAGAAAAGAAGGGATTTCACTATTAATACCCTTGCTATAAGTCTTAACAAAGAAACCTTCGGTCAGTTCATTGATCCTTTCAATGGAGCAATGGATTTAAGTGGTAAGATTATCCGCACTCCCCTTGATCCCGACCGTACTTTTTCCGATGATCCTTTAAGAATGATCAGAGCTGTCAGGTTTGCAAGCCAGTTAAAATTTACGATTGAAAAGAAGACTTTCAGCTCTATCCATCGCAATGCCTCACGAATTGATATTGTATCAAAAGAAAGGATCACCACAGAACTGAACAAGATACTGATGTGCGACCAGCCTTCCACAGGATTCATTCTTCTGGAAAGATCGGGATTACTGGGTTATATTTTCCCGGAGCTTGAAGCCCTGAAAGGGGTTGAGACAAAGGGAGGCAAGTCGCATAAGGATAATTTCCTTCATTCTGTAAAGGTTCTTGACAATATTGCATCGAAAAGTGATAATTTATGGCTCAGATGGGCAGCTATCTTACACGACATAGCCAAACCGGCAACCAAGCGATATCAACCAGGAACAGGATGGTCATTTCATGGTCATGAATTTCTCGGAGCAAAGATGATCCCGTCAATCTTCAGGAAAATGAAATTACCTCTGGATGAAAAAATGAAATATGTCCAAAAACTGGTTGATCTGCATTTACGTCCTGTTGCCCTAGCCCAGGAAGAAATTACCGACTCTGCTGTAAGAAGATTGCTTTTTGAAGCAGGGGATGACATAGACGATCTCATGCTCTTATGTGAAGCTGATATTACATCAAAGAATGAGGCAAAAAAGGCAAGGCATCTGAAGAACTTGAATATTGTAAGGAATAAATTAAAAGAAATAGAGGAAAAAGATGCTGTTCGCAACTTCCAGCCTCCTGTTAATGGAGACGAAATAATTAAAACATTCGGTATAAGGCCGGGTAAAGAAGTAGGAATAATAAAAAATTTTATCAGAGAAGCTATTCTGGATGGCATAATACCCAATGAACATGAAGCAGCAAGGGATCTTATGCTCAAAAAGGGCAAGGAGATGGGACTACAACCCGGGGATCCGGCTATCTGACTTTTAGATCGAGCAGCAGAGGCAAATGGTCGCTGTATCCTCCGGAATATCTGTATCCGGTAAAAGTTGGAAATGGTTTCTTCCCGGGATAAAGCGGGTCATCCTGAAGAAGGAAGCCGGGACTGAATATTTTGAGAAGTCCGGGTTCTGTATAAAATCCCTTTCTTTTTCTCAGAAGGCTGGAAGATACAAACATCTGGTCAGGCATATCCCATACTCCCTTGTATTTATATGTACCTGATCCCCTGTCATGATTTCCGGATAGATTTACAAATAATGGTCCCGAGCCATTATCATTTGTAAAAAGGTCAAAAACACGATCACCGGGTGTTGTATTAAAATCACCCGTTATTATTACTGCAGGATTATTGTTTTCTGCTGAAGCAACAGAATCAATCTTACTTTTTATCATTTCTGCTATCTTTTGTCGGCGCTCTCTGCCTGAAAGGACCCCTCCTCTCCTGGAGGGCCAGTGGTTGACAAAAAGATGCAGAGTGTCATTCATTGCCACACATTTAACATACAGTACATTCCTGGTAGGATGATCCGACTGTTTTATATCATCGGGCAGGAAATAATGATAATGCATAACAGAAACAATATCCTTCCTGTATAAAACACACACATCAATACCTCTGGGATCGGGCGAATCATTATGTATTATTCTGTAATTATATTTCAGCATACCCGAACTGGAAATAATATCGCTGAGAACCTTTTTATTCTCTGTTTCACACAGAGCCACTATATCAGGAGGAGTCCCCTCTCCTGCTGCAATTATGGTTTTGTATATAGCATTTATTTTTCTTTCATACCTGCCATAATTCCATCTCATTGATCCTCCCGGAAGGAACTGATCATCATCCCTTAAAGTATCGTCTTCTGTATCAAACAGGTTTTCTACGTTATAGAACATAAGGCGCAGATGATTACCCTGAGCATTCATTCTGCCAGCCACAATAAAAGATAACAACAGCATTGAAAGGGCACCGGTAACAAACCGTACGACACCTCCTGACATATTTATCTTATAGTATCTTAACTTAATATGCGTTTATCCAGCGATACCTCCTAGCACTCTCACCAAATTTCAGAGCAAGGGTCAGTTCATGTGACCCGAAACTCTGGTGTCTGATATCAGTAAGCGTAAAATCAACGGCATAGGCAAAATAGAACTTGTCATATTTAAGGCCTATCATCATAATAATTGCATCGTGGGTTCTCCATGATATTCCCGCCCAGTAATCCTCCTTGTAGTACATCCTTGCTGTAAGATCGAGTTGGAGGGCATTAAAAAACATATCTGATGATTTGATAAAAGCAGAAGGTTCAAGGGTCCAGTCATCACTGACAGGTAATTTAACTCCTCCTGTAAGGAAATAGTGACCTAGTTCATTTCTGTTTGTTGTAGTTGTGTCTCCGAAAAGCAATGATCCTCTCAGGATATTTGTCATTGCAAAACCAGCATAATATTTTGAAGTGGTATAACTGGCCCCGAAGTTAAAATCGGCAATAAAGACCGACCGGTCGTAATTATTCAGAAGAGGGTCGTTGTAATCATATATTAGACCGTTCATGTTAATGGCATACTGGTATGCTGACAAAGCCAGACCAAAAGCAAGATCATTGGGATATCCATCAGTAGAACCGAGAGGAATATGGTATGAATATATTGCCTGAACACCTGTCCGGCTCATAATACCATTATTATCGTTAAAAATATAGCCTCCTGCTCCTACTCTTCCTCCTCTGGTAGGTCTTACCGATTTTTTCTTTACTGAGGTTGATTTTGAGATATAACTGTTTTTCAGGATACGTGTCTGGAAACTTAAAGCATATGTACTTGGGGCCTGTTCCAGACCTATCCACTGGTTCCTTGTGGTAAGCGTAACTGTGGAATAGCCATCACGCCCTGCAAATGACGGATTGACAAGGTATCCATTCATTATATACTGGCTGTACATTGGTACTTGTTGTGCACGAGAAAGACCACAAGACAGTCCCGCAAACAACAGTATTAAAATAATCCTTACAGATCTCAGATGTTTATTCATCATATAATAATTGATTTTAATCGCATGATAGCCTCCCGGTATTATCTAATAACGCTAATAACACCTGATCTGGGTTTTGTTGAACCGTCGTTCAGATGTAATATATAATGGTACGAATCCGTTGGCATCATATCACCATTGCCCTGGTACTGACCATTCCACGGATTCTCTGAAATATTTTTTGTACGGTATATCAGCCGGCCCCATCTTGAGTATATGAGGATCTCCGCCTGAGGATAAATATCGATATTCTGTATTATCCACTCGTCATTATGTCCATCGCCGTTGGGGGTAATGATATCCGGTATAACAAGACATTCATATGATCCTGTATAGCCGACTTCAATACTTGTTGACATACGGCAGCCATTGGCATCTGAGATTACTACGCTGTATGTACCCGGAGTCAGATTTGTTCTGTCGGGAGATGATACAGATCCGGGATCTGACCATATAAAGGTATAGGGAGGAGTACCTCCTGTTACTTCAAGGCTTATCTCTCCATCATCTGTATCCGGACAGCTTGCGTCGGTCACTGTAGCTTCTGCCGACAAGGGGTCCGGGTCAGTTATATTCACTGTCTCCACAGCTATACAGCCATTTGCATCGGTAACGGTTACAGTATATGAACCCTGGGCAAGGTCAGTCACTGTTTGTGTTGTCTGAACAGGAGAAGTATTCCAGGAATATGCATAAGGCTCTGTCCCTCCTGATGCTGTTGCAGTAGCGCTTCCGTTATTTTCTCCATGACACAGAATATCATTGGAGTTAACTGTGACTGTCAGGACAGGAGGTGCCATAATTACAATATCTGTACCGGCAGTACACCCGTTGGCATCTGTTACTGTCACAGTATATGTACCTTCTGCCAGGCCGGAAGCATTGGCTCCTGTCTGTATGGGAACAGTATTCCATGAATAAGTATATGGGGGTGTACCTCCCGTTGCAGTGGCCGTTGCAGTACCTGAACTCTCTCCTCCGCATACAGCATCTGTCTTCGTCGCAGTAACTAATAATGGTTCTGCAGGTTCATTGATAAATATATCTATGGGATAAGTGTCCATCAGAGCATCTCTAATAATAACAGTACAGGGCCCTGCAGAAAGCATTTCAAAAGTCCCTGATGCCTGGTAATCAACGCCATCAAGACTGTATTCATAAGGTTCTTCTCCGGCAATACCTGATACAGTGATACTGCCTGTTGTCTCTCCGTGGCATAGAACGTCGGTCTGGGAAAGGATTGTCCCTGATAATGGCAGTCCTGGTTCTGTAATAATAACTGGCAGTGAGAACTCACAAAGATTGATATCCTGTATAGTGATAGTGTAATTACCTGCTGTAAGGGAGGAGAAAGTAGCTGAAGCCTGATAGGGACTACCGTCCTGACTGTATAGATAGGGAGGAGTACCTCCTGATCCTTCAACTGTGACACTACCATCATTACCTCCTGATACCGACACATTTGTTTGTGAGACAATGGCTCCGGTCAAAGCAGGCAACTCAGTGATAGTAACCGATAATCCGGTTGAGGAACAACTGTTTACATCAGTTACAATAACTGAATAAGAGCCGGCAGGCAGATCTGCCTGATCTTCTTCAGCCGGGTTAACAACAGACCCGGTCCATGAATAGAAATAAGGTTCTGTGCCTCCGGTGACAGTTATATCAATAGCACCAGTGGATGTTCCTCCACATAAAATGTTGGTCTGAGTGAAAGTAACTGATGGGACAGGGTTAACCACTACTTCAACTGGTTTGATATCAAAGCATCCTGACGGATCAACAGCTTTGATATAATAAGTCCCGTCTGTTGCTTCGGCAGGTGTTTCAAAAGGCAGGCTTGCAGCAGCATCCAGCCAGTATGAAAGTATCAATCCTGCATCTGAACCGTTGGTTATTTCCGGAACCGTAATATCAACAGTTGCCGGTGAACATACGGGAGCAGGGTCATTGATCACTAAAACCGGAGTCGGGATAACTATCATATTAACAGGCAAAGATGTTGCAGGATTATCTGTTGCACATGTTGCATCTGATGTCAGTATTACTGTAACCTCATCATTATCAAGTGGTATATAGCTGAATGACGGACTGTTAGTTCCGGCATCTATACCGTTAACCTGCCATTGATAATCGGGAGAGCTTCCTCCGTTGACCGGATTAGCCATGAAAGAGACCAGTGTACCTTCGCATACGGGATTGGCGTCAACTGTTATTGTTACACTGACCGGGAATTCCAGAACAGTTATTTTACCATTTACAGATATAGTACCGCACCCTCCGGTAAGTGTTATAGTATAATCAAATATACCTGATTCAGAAGGCATTCCGCTAATTGTAACAACACTGCCAGACCATGAACCGGTAACACCTTCTGGCAGACCTGAAAAGAGAGCTCCGGTAGCTCCGGTAGTGGTATAAGTGACAGGATCAATAGCTGCATTGATACAAACCGACTGGTTATCGCTGCCGGGCGGTGAAGACAAGGTGATCGTATTATTGTCGTTAACAGTTACATCAGTTGTGGCAGATGCCATACATCCGTTATTGTCAATAATATTCAGGGTGTATACCCCGGCCATTGACAAGAGGGCACTGCCTGAAACAACAGGATTCTGCAAAGGTGAAGTAAAACCGTCTGGTCCGCTCCAGCTATAAGAAGCCATGCCATCGGGTCCCCCGGAAAGACTTATTGGAGTTCCGATACAAACAGGTCCGTTATTCCCTGCAGCAGCAATCAGTTCAGGAGGTTGAGTGACTGTTGCCGTAACCGTGGCAGTACATAAAGAGGCATCTGTAATTGTCACACTATAAACTCCTGCCACTATATTTTCAATATCTTCGGTTGTTTCACCATTACTCCACAAAACTGAATAGGGGGCTGTCCCTCCGGTAATTGAAAGGTCGATTGCTCCATCGGTATCACCATAGCATGTGACATCTGTCACTGTTGTTGTGGCATCCAGTGCTGCTGCCGGCTGGTTAACAGTAGCTGACAGAGATATAAAACACAAATTGGCATCGGTTACTGTAACATTATATACTCCGGCTGATACATTTTCCAGGTCTTCTGTTGCTGCTCCATTGCTCCACAGATATGTATAAGGTCCGGTGCCCCCGGTAACAGTAAGATTTAATCCGCCTGTTGCATCACCAAAACAGGCTACATCTGTTGCAACAATATTTCCGGTGAGAGGAGCATCAGGCTGGTTCACTGTTCCTGAAACAATAGTGGTACACAGATTAGCATCTGTGACAATTACAGTATATACTCCGGCTGCCACATTAACAAGATCTTCCGTCATTGCACCGTTACTCCAGAGGAAGGTATAGGGTGGAGTCCCTCCTGTTACAGTCAGATCGACAGACCCGGAAGCATCTCCATAACATGCGACATCAGTAACTGCCACAATACCGTTAAGTGGCTGGGCGGGTTCGATTACAGTAGCCGAAGCTGTCGTTGTACACATATTCGCATCCGTCACGGTAACATTATATTCTCCTGCAGAAATATTTATCAGATCTTTTGTTGTTGCTCCATTGCTCCACAGATATGAATAGGGTTCTGTTCCTCCTGTGATAGTAAGGTTAAGAGCACCTGTTGTCTCTCCGAAACAAGCAACATCTGTAGCCGTTATACCGGTGTACAGAGCAGCAAGAGGTTGAGTAACGGAACCTGTAACAGTTACTATACATGAATTTGCATCAGTAATAGTAACAGAGTAATTTCCGGCGGTAACATTTTCCAGGTCTTCTGTTGTTGCTCCATTGCTCCACAGATAGGAATAAGGTTCTGTACCCCCGCTAACAGTCAGGTTTAGTCCGCCTGTGGCATCACCAAAACAGGCTACATCTGTTGCAACAATATTTCCTGTTAGGGGAGCAACCGGCTGATTCACTGTTCCTGAGACAACAATGGTACAGAGATTGGCATCGGTGATAGTTACAGTATATACACCTGGTGGCACATTGACAAGATCCTCCGTCATTGCCCCGTTACTCCAGAGGAAGGTATAGGGTGGAGTTCCTCCTGTTACAGTCAGATCGACAGACCCGGAAGCATCTCCATAACATGCGACATCAGTAACTGCCACAATACCGTTAAGTGGCTGGGCGGGTTCGATTACAGTAGCCGAAGCTGTCGTTGTACACA
>Ga0209723_1001700_pt1 | contig 32925 bp, 24 predicted proteins | sample BiotimSIPDNA_2_FD_185750 | JGI IMG/M metagenome (GOLD analysis project Ga0209723, IMG submission 185750) | Anaerobic biogas reactor microbial communites from Washington, USA - Biogas_R2 time_0 SIP DNA (SPAdes) (version 2) | ecosystem: Engineered > Bioreactor > Anaerobic > Unclassified | place... | reverse complement strand
AGGACTATTGACATGGAATAATGAAAAATCTATAGAAAAAAGATAAAATTATGAAAAAATCGATGACCAATTTCGCCCAAATTGGGATCTGAAATTAAAATTTGCGAATTGTGCATAAAATGATCAGTACATAAGCCCATACGATAAAAAAACACAGGTTTTGTTGGTTTTTAATTATTAGAAAATTTCACCATCACAACCTGATAGAATTTACTTCGCTAAACCTTGATATAACGAAGTTGACAAGATCTGGTAGTTGGTCCGAGAGTTGTGACTATTATTCTAGGTGTAGAAACCCAAAAAATTAATATTATGAATACAATTAGTAATACATAAGTTACATTTATTGGGGGTCCTCTAATAACTAATCTAACCATAACGGAGTTTAAGAATGATTACTTGAAGGATATCACCCGACGAAGGATAATTATAACCACACATGGTAAACTTAGAATTAGAGGCAGGCAACACTTTACTGACGAAGAGATAAAGGATATAATCCTAGGAAAATATCCGATATCCATTAAGCAAAATGAATACCACGAATTTGAACTCACTTACAACTATAATAAAGACCGAAATCGAATGGTAATAATAATGGTACCCCATAACTTGATAGAAAAATCTATAAGATTAGTAACCACATATCATGATTAAATGGTGCTCTATATGGAAAAAAATGATGTAAATCAGTCATTTACAATGGATTATGATTATGACTATCAAAATGATTCATTATTTTTACACATTACCGATGATTACCACTACAAAAGGTCTTTACGTTTAGATGAGGATATTATTCTAGATTTTGATGTGGATAATGTCCCGGTGGCGATGGAGATACTCCATGCTTCTAAAAGATTTAACACCCCTCGCTTAAGTTTGAGAAATCCCATCGGACTTAACATGCATATCGAGATCGGAGACGATTCCATTCATATTAAAGCTGCTTTTGAGATTAACATAAGAAATAAATTTATTCCATTAGAATTAAAGGCTGAAGGTGAGAATTCTATAAATTTACCTTCGCAGGCCACTCATTTTGCTGCGGTAGCGTAATTTAAAGAGTTTTTAAAATTTTTTAGGTAAGAATTTTAGATTGTAACTTTGGACATCATAGTAATAACAATTTTAAAAGAAATATCTAAATCATGAAAAATCTACGAAACTGCCATAAATAGATCGTCCACCCTATAGGGGCTGATCATTTTAGGTACCTTTTGCAATTTTTAGTTTCTGGCCCCTATTTTGAACATATTTTTGATCGCTGCGCTGAACAAATTCTTAAGATAATTTCGCCAAAATTTTCGAGTCCGTGCTATCTCTATATTTATCATGAATATGTTACAAGATTTATAAATTATTTTTAAAAATAGTATGCAAATATAACAATATTCTAGGTATTTAATAGTAAACATATAAATTTAAATAGTATGGTTACTAATATAAAGATTGGCACTCGACAACCAGTGTCATGATTAATTTTTTGGGGTGATTATGTCATGGATGGAATTATGGCGGAGTTTGTATCCGGAGTGGAACTGGGAAAAGTTCAGGAATTTGGGGGAATGTCTGTGATCCCCCTATTCGCGGCAGGTGATAGTCATGACTACCTTACCCTCAAGGAGGCCATGGAGGCCCACCTCATCACCATCACCGAGCTGGACCAGCAGGGTATGGTGCCGGAGCTCAAGGTAAAAAACCAAGCCGACATCCCAGTCCTGATCCTGGATGGGGAGGAAGTGGCCGGGGCCAAGCAGAACCGGGTCCTGAACACCACCATACTCCTGAAGGAGAAGAGTGAGACGGTGATCCCGGTTAGCTGCACTGAACAGGGCCGCTGGAGATATACCTCAAACAAATTCAGAGATTCGGGGGTGGTGGCTGCCCACCGGATCCGCCGCAGCAACCTGGAAACAGTACATCAATCTTTACGGGTCAGTGGAGAATACCGGTCCGATCAACGAGCTGTGTGGAATGCCATCGAGGATCTATCCGATGAGGCCCAGGTGAAATCTGAAACCCGGGCCATGCGGGATGTGTACCAGGACCGCATGCAGGACCTTAACGAGTACCTGGAGTCATTCCCATCATCACCTGGCCAGAAGGGTTTACTGGTGGTGATGGATGGTGAAGTGGTGGGTATGGACCTGGTCTCCTCTTCACAGGCCTACTCCCTCTTGCATGAGAAGCTGGTGAAAAGTTACTCCATGGAGGCCATCTTAAGGGAGGGTGACTCATCCGAGGGGGTAAGTGGACTGGTGGAGAGTTTCCTGGAAGACGTTAAAGCTTCAAACGAGGAAAAACATCCTTCAGTGGGTTATGGAGTGGATCACCGTTTTGAAGGACCTCATACTGTGGGTTCGTCACTGGTCTATAAGGATCAGGTGGTGCATGCTGCCTTTTTCAGTAAGGATGATGTTGATGGAAGCTTGTCTAGTTACCAAGCACGCCGAAGCTACCGGTTGTAAATTTTATAGAGGTGGATAACATAGTGGATAACATGAGTGATGAGATCAGGGACCGATTCTATGGGGCCATCCTGGGACTGGCCGTGGGGGATGCACTTGGCGTGCCCCTAGAGTTTAAAGATCCTGGTACTTTCGACCCAGTAACGGACATGATAGGTGGCGGACCATTTGATCTTCTACCGGGCATGTGGACTGATGACACCAGCTTGGCCCTGTGCCTGGCTGAGAGCCTCGCCAAGAAGGGAGGGTTTGATCCAGTGGACCAGCTTAAGAGATACTTGAAATGGTACCGGGAGGGCTATCTGAGTAGTAATGGAATCTGTTTTGACATAGGAAACACCACCCGCCAAGCATTAACCATATTTGCTAAAACTGGTGAATCCTATCCTGGTCCTGATGATGAATACTCCGCGGGGAACGGATCACTAATGCGCTTGGCCCCAGTTCCATTATTCTACATTTCTAACTCTCTAGAATCAATCGAGAAGTCAGGCAGAAGCAGTTGCACCACTCATAAACATTCTTTGGCCGTGGATAGCTGCCGTTATTATGGTGGACTAATTCACGGGGCAGTAATTGGTAAATCGAAAGAAGGATTGTTATCACCCAGATACAGTCCAGTTGATGGTTACTGGGAGGAGAATCCATTAGCGCTACTAGTGGATGAAGTGGCCTGCGGCTCCTATAAGGATAAAGAACCACCGAAGATAAGGGGCAGGGGATACGTGGTCCGATCCATGGAAGCAGCTCTATGGGCCTTCCATAACTCTGATAGCTTCGAAGAGGGATGTCTAATGGCAGTGAATCTGGGTGAGGATGCCGATACAACCGGGGCGATCTATGGCCAGCTGGCTGGTGCTTACTATGGAAAATGTGAAATTCCAGAACGGTGGCTGGATAAGCTAGTGAAGCTGGATCTGATAGAAAATATAATAGAGGAATTAATAATGGCTTCCAAATAGTCTAATCACCATTAATAGGTGCAAATATATTATGTGTGAAGAGTGTTATTTTTGCGGTGAACCTGGCGTAGACATCTGCATAATTTGTGAAAGATGTTATTGTCTTAATCACATGGGTGGAGAGGGTTACTGTGTGGATTGTTTCTTCGGTACGGGTTTATTTGAATAATAAAGTCACAATTTACTCCCGTTAGATATAGCGCCATAGAAAATTCGGATTCCTAAACTATGGGTAAACTCCTACTAAACTATAGTTAAAGTCGTAGCAGTACATGGTTTTACTATAAGTTTGCTCATTATCATTTGAAGTCCATTCCACTTTCCGAGGGATTTTATCAAGTTATAAAGGTAGAAAGAAATGTTATAGTTATTTAGTCATTAGAGGCCAAAAAATGAGAATTGTAAATTTTAACATCCGATTTGGTGGGCAGAAAAGAACACCTGAAATAATCAATTACCTAATCAGCAATGACTTTGACTTGATAATTCTGACTGAATTTATTGAAAATGATAATGGCTATGATATAAATAATAGCTTAAGTAATCAAGGTTTTCATACTCAAGCTTCTAATGAAGATGGTGGTTATGGTTCATTTATTGCCTCTAAATATGATTTTTTGACTAAATCTTTAGAAGATAGGTGGGTTGAAGTATATATTCCAAATATGGACTTGCACGTTTTGGGCGTATACGTTCCAGACCAGCCTGGAGCAATGAAGAACACATTCTGGCAGAAAATTTTAGAATATGCTGCCGCTAATAAAAATAAGAATCTGTTGATAACCGGTGATTTCAACAGTTGCACCAAAGATGACTCATCCAATGGCACTGAATACTATGCTAAAGAGTTAAAGAAGTTGGAAGAATTAGAATACTGCGACTTGTGGAAAGTTTATACTAAAGATGAATCGGATAGATATACCTGGTTTTATCATTCCGGGGACGGTTTTCGATTGGATTATGCATTTTTTTCTCCTCAATTAGCGCAGTCTTTAGATGAGGTTACTGTTTGGCATGAGTCTGGAGTGAGGGAAAATAAAGTGTCGGATCATTCTCCTCAATGCATAGTATGGAAATAAATGAATTTTTAAATAATAATCAGTATATTATGAATTATGGTTAAAGGACACAATGAGCGCTGTAAAGATTGTAAACAGCATGTTTTTGAGTTACTTTCTAATATCTTTGGAGATGTTAAGCGGAATTATAACCTTAATTTACCTAGTAAACCAGATTCATACATTAATAGCTATTTTTATCCTTATTTGAAGAAAATATACATCTCTCTACAATCATATCGTGGTCATGATAAGTTCGTGTATGCTAAACGATTACCAAATGTTGATTTTTTTGTTGTTGATAACCAATTTACAGTTGAGTTTGATGAATCCCAACATTTTACTACTCCACGAAGAATAGCCCTAATGGGATACCCAGAAAAACTTAAATTAGGATTCGAACGTCATAAATGGATAGATCTCTGTCAAACACTCAACAGAAAAGATAATGACCCAATTTATCGCGATGAACAAAGGGCATGGTATGATACGCTTCGGGATTTCGCTCCATCCGTCCTAAATCATCGACCAATAATCCGTTTATATGCTGAAGACTATATTTGGTGTGATCTAAGCCCAGAAGATAGATCAGACCAAGAAAAATTTAAAAATATTCTCAAATTATAATTATCTTGTTAATTAATTCCAAATTTGGATTTATATGATTGAATTTTTATTTTCTGTTCTTTATTCAAATTTTCTAAATGTATTTCGGCTGTCTTTCTTATTCCTGGTTGATCGTCATTAAGAACCTGTAATAAAAATGGTTTCAAATCTTTTTCTTCGCTTAATTCAATAATGCCATCTAATGCTGAACGTCTTGTAATGTCATCTTCCTCTTCATTAAAGGCCCTCTTCAAGGGTTCAAGGACTCTTTTGTCTTTCATTGTCTTTAGTTTTAATATTGCAAACTGTTTATAAGAGTTATGGCAGTTATCGGAAAATAATATGTTTTTATAAGTTTTATACCATTCATTAACCATTCTTTCCTTGGATAAATAATTTGATAAGATATTTTCGATATCAGAATCTTTATCTTTAATAACGTTTATTTTGTCTTCAAGATCTATTCTTATTTGGTTATTCTCATCCTTAATTGAATTGTAAAACCTCCATGACTCTGCATTTGTTAAAATCCCAGTTTTTACATCTGGAGTCCTGTATAAATAACCTTCAAGCTGCTTTTCATGTCTTTTTAAGTTTTTCCCCTTTTTAGTATCCTTTATTTCGATGAATATTTTTCTAAATCCATATAATTTCACTGCCAAGTCTACATATTGATTGTATAATGAGTCACTTTGTTGTACACTATACTGTGGTGCTACTTCATAAGGATCAAACACATTCCAACCAAATGAATAAAGTATGCCATTAATTAGAGAAGTTATACTAGATTCATTAATGTATTCAATATTTTTGTTTCTTATTAGTTGAATTATATCATTAAAAAGAATTTCATTCAATTTAACCACTACCTATGTTATTATCAAAATTAGATAATCATTCATGGAAAAGCCTTTCCACAGTTTTGTCCTCATCCCTATAATCATGTGGTTCGTACTGATAGCTGATATATTTAGCATAGTCCTCTTCCAATTTATTGTAGAAGTAAAGGGCCCAACCACCACATTCCTGGCATTCCCTCAAATTTAGAAGATCTGTATTCAATTTAAGACGTTGATGAGTGACTTTATCGAAGAGGTAGAGTGTTCTGGTGTCCATGTCCGTTTCGGTTTGGAATGATTTTTCTTCAAAGGGATAGGCACTGCCCTTTAAAACCTTAGCCTTGATGGTGTAAAGTCCGCCACTTTTTTCTAAACCTGTGGGATAGATAAGCCATAATTTTTCATAACCATGTAGCAACTTAAAAATATCATTCAGGTACTTGTTGAGGTCGTTAAAGGTTTTTTCTGCCAAAATTTCGGACAGTGGGGATCCGTGGGCGAGTTCATTTCTCTTTTCTTTAAGGGGTTTTAATGAATTTATTATAGTTTTGTTGGCGATTTTATTGAAGAAATTTTTACCGAAAGGCAGAACTTCACACGTATCTCGATCCATTTCCTGGTATATCTCAGAGAGCGTGGTGTACAGGTACAACCATCCACCGAAAGTCAACATTCGGGTATGATGAAGATTTTCTTTATCCCAGATTATATCCTTTTTCAACTCATAAATCTCTTCGGGAAGGGCTGATAAAAGTACAATAGCGTTAAATGCACTGATCATTTCAGCCATTTTGAATAACATGTCCAATCGGCTACTAGGATTGGCGCCGCTTTTGCTTAACATCCTATATGAAGTGGAAAATGGCCAGATTTGATAGGGATATCCAGGAGGTGCATATTTTTCTAAAAGCTCATCCAGAACTTCATAATTAAACACGTCACGTTTGAAGTTGGTATATACAGATTCTATTTCATCATACAACTTATCCGCTTTTTGGCAGGTTTCAACGATTTTATTCTGGGTCTCTAGATCAGGGACCTCGATGTAGAGAGATTTCAATCCCTTTTTGCTCAACCTTTTATTAGTACTACCGTAAGAGAGGAGATTCCTGTCATTCTTCGCAGTATCTGAATTGAGATATATCTTTAAAAAGGCAGCGGAAACATTTTTATCACTCACTATGAAGGGATAGTAACTATCGAGATCATCAGGATTCTCCAATTCCGAGTAGAAAATAACGTCCTTGTAAGCTAACTTAGGCAGAAGCATGAATATTCCATTAGGATTAGGTCGATCTCGGAATTTGGTCAAGTCAGCTAAAAGTCGTAATGAATATGGTGACTCTTCCATCTTTTTCTGGGACTCTTTCTGTCCCCTTAAATAATCAAAGATCCAGTAGACATTATCATTCAGTAACTCCGATGAATCAGTCCAAAATCCTTGATAGAGGTTTTCATTGGACAGATTCTCTATATAATTTTCAATAATTTGATCGCCCTGGCCACTTAAATAGTTGGAAAAGAATACCTGTTCTCTTTGTTTGCTGTTTTTAATTACCAAAATACAGGTTTTTATAGATGAGAAGGGGTACATGGTTTTTATTGGAAGGGATATTATGGCTTCAACCGAATAATTCTCAACCAGATACTTTCGCATATCATAATAGTAATCAGAATAAAAAAAGGACTTCTGTTCAGGTAAGATCAGAACTAAATGGCCATCTTCATGTAATAAATCTAAACAACTGAGAAGGAAAGCAATTTCAATATCTAAAACCTTGAATCCACTTAGCTCCTTCACTTCTTGCAGTTGGACAAATGATGGCTGAGAAACAATCAGATCGAATTTGTTTCCCACTGTATTTTTAAAATCAAAAAAATCTGTATTAAACAGTTCATAATCGATATCTGAGTCTCTCAGATTATTATTAGTGTTTTCAATTATTTCCTTACCGATATCCACACCAATGAAACGAGGTTTATCTTCAATTACAGAATTTATGGCTGGGAAAAAACTGGCACTCCCACATGCTGGATCCAGCACTCTTTTTGGATTCCATTGAGATACTAACTTAGCTATAAAAGAAACAATATTTTCAGGCGTGTAAAGAATGTTTTCAGGTGTGAAGCCAGTTTCAGTATTTCCTTTCTGCAATTTAATCCCCTCAAATTAGATTAAGATAATATACTATAAAGAATTTTTCCAGATTCCAACCAGTTTATTTTCTATTCCTGAATATACCTTATATTTAATTATTAAGTATATGCTCATTGTACTAATTTATATACTTAGACTATACATTTTTAATATAGGATTCATCTACCTGTTATTATGTAAACAGGGGGTAATTTTTTGGATATCAATGATTTCCTGGATATTATAAAAGATGAGAAGGGTTATGATTTAGATAATAAACAGAAAGAAGTAGTGAAACATGGAGAAGGTCCACTATGGGTAGTCGCTGGTCCAGGATCTGGTAAGACTGAGGTACTTGTTTTAAGAACATTGAAACTTATTTTTGTAGATGGATTGGAACCTGCCTCAATAATCATAACTACATTTACAGAAAAAGCTGCTAATAACCTTTTTGAAAGAATACTTAATTATTCCAACCTTATTTTTGGAAAATATCCTGATTTAGAATTAGATATTGATATACATTCTTTAAGGATTGGAACGTTACACAGTCTCTGTAACGACATTATGTTAGAAAATAAGTATCCTGAATACGAAAATTATAGACTACTAGATGAATTAGAACAATATTTATTCATTTTTGAACATTGTGAATTTGTTAAAGATAAATCTGATAAATATATGCCCTTATGCCAACATTTCTCCTACATTTTTGACCGATTTGATCCGGTTGCTGGTGGTTTTGGCTGGAAAGGTGATAGGCTTCCTAATAAGTGGCGCAGAACCGCAGCAGCAATTAGTCTGTTTAATCGTGCAGTGGAAGATTATATAGATCTTGATAAGATGCGTGAAGCCGGGAGTAAATGGGATCTATTTTTAGAAGCTTATGATGATTACTTGCATAATCTGGAAGAACATCGACGTTGTGATTTTGCCCATCTTCAAGAAAAATTTTTAAAGTTTTTAGATTCTCCTTTAGGTGAAAGGTTTCTGAAAGGTGATGATAAAGGAACACATCCTGGTATAAAATATGTGCTGGTTGATGAATATCAAGATACCAATCCAATACAAGAAGCAATCTACCTCAATTTAGCCCAGCATAATCATAATCTATGTGTTGTGGGAGACGATGATCAAGCTCTGTACAGATTCCGGGGAGGGACTGTGGATTGTATGGTTACCTTCAAAACAGCTTGTGTGAATGCTTTTTCCATCAAACCTGAAGATGTGATTGTTAAATATTTGAACTCTAATTATCGTTCACACCCGGATATTGTTGAATACTACGATAAATACATCAAATCCTTTAAAAGTATGAGGCTAAAAGGAGCAAGAGTTGAAGGAAAACCTTCTTTAAAACCAAAAAGTAAAATATCGGGGGATTATCCTGCTGTTGGTTATATATCAGGTCGAACTATTAAAATTACTGCTGAAGACTTTGCATTATTTGTTGAAGATTTACTAAAAAATGGTATTGTAGAACAACCCAGTCAATGTGCATTACTTATGAGAAGTGTGAGAGAATCGCCACACAATGCTGGGCCTTTTGCTGAGGCATTAAGACAATTGGAAATACCTGTATATAATCCTCGTTCTAAAAGTTTTTTAGAACAAGAAGAAATAGCTTGTGCATTGGGTGCTTTTTTGTCTGTTGTTGATTCAGATTTCTCTGGTTTAAGTGCAGTAGTGATTGGTAACATACGCAAAACGGTTGAGTTTTGGGTTGCCGAATATAATAGGATATCTAAGGATTACCCTGAGCTGGCTGAGTATGTTAATAAATCTGTAACTGAAATCGGGAAAGTTGGAGCTAAAAAGTGGGTTAGAGTTAATATTTTAGATATATTCTATCATATCCTGGCTCATGATCCTTTCAACCAATGGAAAGATGATGTGGAAAGAACATACAGACTGGGTATGTTATCAAATATATTTGAAACCTATGCATCTATCCCCTATCCAGGTTATCCTGGTTCTAATAGAGGAGAATTGAGAACAAGTAGTGTAGGTGGTGGAATAATTAGTTTTGGATGGAGAACTACGTTTTATTATGCTTTAATTGGTCTTTTATCATCGAGGGGTCTTGATGATCCTGAGAATGAACAACTAATTTCTCCTCCTGATCGTTTGCCTATAATGACAGTACATCAGGCTAAAGGTCTTGAATTTCCGTTCGTATTTGTTTATGGATTAAAACAAAAAATTAGAATTGATGATTCTATTCTCTTGGAAGATGCGTTTTCAGATTTCAGGAAGAACCCCCCATTGGTGGATTTCTCTCCAGAAGAAAGAACAGAACACGATATGATTAGATTCTACTATGTGGCTTATTCACGTGCAAAATACGCCCTGATTCATATCATACCCAATGCACACTTCGCAGACGATTATTTAGGTTTTATTGGAAAGAAAACTCAAAAGTTCTTATCTATGGCCGAAGATGTGGGGGTGTAAAGAATGTCCTGGAGAGACTATAGCACGTTAAAAGGAAAAATCGAAGAAAAATCAGAAACATTAACCAAGAACAAATATTCAATAACAAGTGATATTCTTTCTTTCCAACTATGCAGGAGACAATATGGATTCTTTGGCGTTAGAGGTTATCAACCAGCCCATGTTGTTCAATTTTGGTACGGTATGGTCGTTCATCAAGTATTAGATAAGTTACATTTACATTATCAAGGACTGCTTGATGATTCAACAAAGGGACAGATCCCTACCCGAAAAGATGTTGATAAGTATTTTAATTATGTAGATGAAAGCCTAAGAGCACGAGGTATTCGTGCAATTAACAATAACCTCCGACAAACAGCTCTATCAGTCATTAAAATATTCAACGAAGTTGAAGGCCCCAAACTGTATCCCAATGTAATCGATACAGAATGTGACTTACAGAGTGACCAGGGAAACTTCATACTCCATGGAGTTGTAGACCTTTTAAAAGAGAATTCTGAAGGTAAAAATACAAAAAACTTTGATAAAGTAGAAGTATGGGATTATAAAGGCTCTCAATTTCCAGATACTAGTAACAAGTATGGTAGAGAGAAACTAAATCGATATATATTTCAGATGTTAGTATACGCATACCTGTACAAACTTAAAAAGGGGAAATATCCGCTTAAAGGTAAACTTTACTTCATGAACGAACTTTTTACCAAGGAAGGACTAAATGAAACACCTCCTGAAGCTATTTATGAAATAAGATTCAATGAATCAAATATAACCGACCGAGTAGAACAAGCCTTGGGCAACTTCTCCGATACAGTAGCAGAAATCGAATCACACATGGAATATGACAGCTGGGAAGCTCCTGATGAGAAACCTGATAGTGAAACCTGTGATATATGTGATTTACGATGGGAATGCTCTGCAGTAGGAAAACGTTACCCAATGAGATACCCTTGATAAAAATATCTTCAAACGGATGGCTAAGATGATTACCTGGGAAGAGTTTCAACATTTGTCCAATAGTGAGTTAAAACGAAACATCTACAGTGAAGAAAACCCGAACCAAAACGAAGCGATCCATTCCCCGATGGACCGTTCTTTATTCGTGGTAGCTGGTCCCGGCAGTGGAAAGACTACTGTTATAGTTCTAAAGATATTGAAACTTATATTTGTGGATGATATAAATCCTAAAACAATTTTAGTAACTACATTTACTAATAAGGCTGCATCTGAGCTCAGATCCAGATTGTTGGGTTGGGGTGACCGAATAAAAAGTTTTGTAAATAAGAATTATCCCGATGAATATGATCTAAATGATATAAATCTAAATGAGATTATACTTGGAACATTAGATAGTATCGCTGAAGAATTATTGAGAGAAAACCGGGAACCTGGCAATCCACCGCCTGCGGTGATAGAAGACTTTGTTTCTAAATCTTTAATGCGAATTAATGGCCTTTTTCCTAAGGCTAAGCATGAAAATGGAGACCTTAAAAATTACTTAACTAAACTTAAGGGAACATCATATGGTCTTGACACATCAGAAATATGTTCCTGTTTATTAGATATCAAAGATAGGTTTTTTCAAGACCAAATCCAAATTGAGGAATACAGAAAGCTTCAACCCGTCACTGAATTGATATGTGAAGCGATCGATGATTATCTAAAGGTACTAGACGATAATTTATTCCTGGACTTTTCTAAACTCGAAACTGATTTTTTATTAAATCTTAATGATGGAAAACTAGCTAGTACATTGGATAAATTGAAATTTGTGCTGGTTGATGAATATCAAGATACTAACTTACTTCAGGAAAAAATATATTTTGCATTAGCTAAAATTGTCAATAAAAACGGTGGAAGTATAACTGTAGTGGGAGATGATGATCAATCACTCTACAGATTCAGAGGAGCAACTGTTGATCTATTTAACGATTTTGAAGATAGATTAAGTAGACAAACAGGTATTAAAGCTCATAAGATTGATCTTTATAAAAATTATAGGTCCACCGAGAATATAGTTAATTTCTGCAACTCATTTGTTTTGTTAGATGAATCATTCCAGGAAGCAAGGGTTGAAGATAAAAGAGATATTGAATTTGTAAACGAAGATTATGCTAATTTCCCGATTTTAGGGATGTTTAGAGAGGATAAGTCCACATTGGCTCGGGATCTTGCAGAATTTATTCATGAAATTATTTATGGGAAAGGAATTTCATTTAAGAGACGTGAAGATGAATATGTGATAAAAGCAAATGAGAATGATGGTTCTGCGGCAGATATGGTCTTATTGTGTAGTACTCCTGCAGATTACAATTCTTCTGGAGAAAAAGAGAGATTACCCCTACTTTTACGAAAAAAATTATTGAATCTAAATCCGCCCATACAAACCTTCAATCCTCGCGGGCAAAAATTGGAAAATGTGAAAGAGATTCAGATTTTGTGTGGATTGATCCTAGAATGTATTGATCCTTCTTCTAATATTCAGAATTCCATAGAGAAACTGCCACGTGAAGCTAGGGACAATTTTAAGATCTGGCGCAGCGAAGCTAAGAAATATTTAGAAAGTCAAAATGATCCTAATTTTGAAGTATTTGTCCAGGCATGGCAAAAAAGGAAACCTATGGCTAAAAGAGAATGGGATAAAGAAGTCTCTCTAATTAGTCTGGTCTATAACTTAATCACATGGATTCCTTTAATGCAAAATGATGTAGAGGGGTTAGTTTATCTTGAAGCTGTTACTAGAGCAATTACCCAGACATCATTATTCAGCAATTTTGGTCCTAAGATTATTTATGATAAAAAAGATGAAGATTTAAGTATAAAATCTATTGAAAAGGCAATTTGGAATATTTTTGTACCATTAGCAACCGGAGCAATCGAACTGAATGAAGATCTTCTGGAAACCTTACCACCTGATAGATTTAATATAATGTCTATACACCAAGCCAAGGGTTTAGAATTTCCATTAGTAATAGTTGATATAGGTTCAGATTTTGAAAAAGAACTGCCTGTACAACGATTTAAACGTTTTCCGAAAAAAAGTGGTAAAACATGTAATATGGAAGACTTTTTACGACCATATTGTGAATTAGGAAAGCCATCCAGACCTGCTATTGACCGATCATTTGATGATTTGATCCGGCAGTATTTTGTTGCATACAGTCGTCCTCAAGAGGTCCTTCTACTTGTGGGTCTTAACTCGGTGGCCTATAATTACAAGTTAGCCTCAGGGAGAAGAAAGGAAATTCCAAATATCGCTACTGGCTGGAATCGGCAAGAAGAATGGAAATGGAAAAGACTAAAGAATATCAAAATGCTGGAGCAGAAAAATGGAACTCTCGATTCGTGGCAAACCATATTTAATTCCTGAATACAGCTTAACCGGTGATCTTTTAGCCTACAAAAATTGTGGTCTTCAATATCGATATCATAACAAGGGTGACCTACCACCCTCTAAACCAGTACAATTATGGTTTGGTGAATTTATTCATGGGGTTATGGAAGAATCTTATCGAATTTGGGATTCTGGGAAAAGAGATTTCCCATGGGATTGGAAATCCGATATAAGGGATATTGAGCTTACAATAGAACGCAGATTAAGAGCAAAAGGACTTTACGCTCCTTCAAATAATTTTTGTCGATATCCTCCTGAAGAAAAGTCAAGAGGATTATGTCCTAACGAGAATCATCCCCATAAACTTATTTCCAGTCAACGGGCCGAAGCTGCTATAAATGTGTGGGGACAAGATTTATTTCCACTCATTGATGAAGCAGAAATTAAACTAAGCGGCATTCAGGATATGCCTGAAAATGAAGAGAACAGAGCCAACTATTTTGGTATAACTGGAATCGCCGATGTGATAAGTTCTGTTAATCTATTAAAAGATACTGAAAATACTATACTTAAATACGTTAATTCTAATGAAGAATCTTATAAAATAATGAAAGAAATTGATTCTTCACAATTCGAGATCATCATTGATTATAAAGGAATGCGAAGACCCCCTAAATATATAAAAAATGGTGAAGGATGTGTTTTGAATCCCACCTGGTTACAACATGAGTGGCAAATTCTTACTTATGCCTGGTTAAGAGAACAACAACCTGATGCTAAGAAAATCGTAGCCGGCATCATATTTTATTTAAATGAACTTGTACCTTCAAAAGAAGATCTGAAGGAGCTTCAAGAAGATGTTAAGTACAAACTAAGCGATATAAAACCTTTAAAAGATGATGAAGAATTTATTTTAGGTTGGAATAGATCAATTAAACCATCACTTTCTAAGGAGTATAAAATAGATAGATCGATTCGCTTAATTCCAATTAATGAAGATAAAATTGGCGAATCTTTGATAAGGTTTAGCGAAATTGTGGGCGAGATTGAGAACTCGATTTCTATGGAGAGAGCGGGCACAGGGATAATGGATGCATGGTCTACCAATCCTACCAAAAGAACCTGCACTGCCTGTGACTTTAAGACGTTCTGCCCTAATCCTGCCCCAAAAAAATACAAAGTCATCGCGCCATAAGGAGATATAATGCTAAAATATTTTTTACCCGACTGGGAAGATAGGTTAGACCCTGAATTTGACTTTGAAAAGGATTGTTTCTCCAAGGGGCATAAAAAGAATACATATGAACACGACTATTATGCTCACCAAATATTCGATGAACCGCCTTACGATGGGATCCTGGTTAGTTTAGCCATTTTCGAGAAAAAAATTTCCCTAAGTCAGCAAGGGAATGAATATCAGATTAGAGGCAGGAATAATATAAAAAAGTATCTTAAAATTCCCGAAAGTTCCTCATTAGAGGTAATGGGTGACTGCGGAGCTTTTGGATACGTCAAGGAAAAAGAACCACCCAAACCCTTTTATACTGTTGAAAATGTGGCCCAGATATATCAACGTTTAGGCTTCGATTACGGGGTTTCAGTTGACCATCTGGCTGTCGATTACATTTTCATAAAGAACCCAAAAACGGGTAGAAGAAAGAAAAAACTTCTATCCCAACGGGAGAAGGACCGTAGAATCAAGATTACATTAGATAATGCGGTTCAATTTTTGGATCTACACCAAGAAAATAATTATTCATTTGTACCGGTTGGTGTAGCTCAAGGATATGATTTAGATACCTATAAAAGTTCTGTTAAATCTTTGGTGGAAATGGGTTATGATTACATAGCTCTGGGGGGATTAGTGCAATATTCCACCCCATTCATTATAAAAATACTTGAAGCTATCCAACCCTATTCATCTAAGGTCAAGATTCACCTATTCGGCGTTTTAAGAAAAGATCATCTTGAAACCTTTCAAAAATTAGGAGCTGACAGTTTTGATAGTGCCTCCTTTTTCCGAAAAGCCTGGCTAAGATCTGGTCAAAATTATTTATCCATTAAGGGAAATTGGTATAGTTCCATTCGCGTACCACAATCATCGAATCCAAGGGTAGTGAAATACGCCGATACAAATGGGTTCTCAAAGAAGGATATTGAAGATATGGAAAGAAAAGCCTTGAATGCTCTATTTGATTATGATAAGGGACTACTTGATCTGGACCAAGTATTAGAAACGGTCATGGACTACGATGATCTTTTGCTTCGAAACACGGATGATGGTAAAAATTTATACTCTAAGTATCGGCGCACTTTACAAGATAAACCCTGGAGAGAATGTGACTGTCCCATTTGTAAGGAAATTGGGATAAATGTATTGATATTTAGGGGCACCAATCGTAATAAACGAAGAGGATTCCATAACTTATGGGCCTTTAGGAACATGAAAGAAGATTCTCAAAGCCGTTTAGAGATGGGTGAAGTTAAGGAGAATAAAACTCTATGCATTGTGCCATGTGGAAGCAAAAAGGTTTGGGATAAGTATCCTGAAGCGGGTCCAACCCCTGCTAAGGATGTTTATATAGGCACTTTTGCCAAAAAATGTCAAGAATATGCCGCTAAAACATGCCCGGATTCATGGTATATCCTATCTGCTAAGTACGGCTTTCTTTCCCCCGAAGACATTGTTAAAGGTCCTTATAATGTAACATTTAATGACAAAAAAACGGATCCATTAAGTGTGAATAATTTAATCCAGCAAAAAAGCCAAAAAAAATTGGATCAGTACAATAAAATAGTAGTGGTGGCCGGAAAGAATTACAACAATATAATTAGAGAGGTTTTCCAAGAGAAGGAAGTAGAAAGTCCTCTGGTTGGTTGTCGGGGAATTGGATTTATGATGGGGCGACTTAATGAGTTGATTAAGGCTTAATCTTTAGTTAAATATTTTTTAAAGTATTCATTGAATTTTTTTTCAGAATCTTTACCAACCTCAAGCTGTTTTTCATCTAAGTATTTTCCATGGTCAAAAAGGAGGAAATTCCACTTACGACCATCAGTAGCTACTCCCACATCATATTTCTTTTTCTCACAGAAAGCTTTAACATGTCCAGCGTGGTCATCTAAATTTTTAATGCCCATGGCTTTAGCTTCTATACAGATCTTCTTATGGTTTATAAGTGCATAATCCGGTCGGATCGTTTTTTCGACTTTTCTATTATTTTTCTTTATTTTTATCTTAGTGTGAGGATTAAAAATGAATTCTTTTTCGTTTGAAGGGTCCCATTTTAAGTTTTCAAGAATCGGTACGATAATAGCCTGTTTAACAGCTGATTCATTCAGATTAGTTTCTCGTTTCATTTCATTAAAGATTTTAGAAATGGTTTTTCTATATCTTTGAGGTTTATAATTGGAGACTTTATTGTCCCATAGAAAGCTTTCGAATTCCTTGAAGATTTTTTCTTTTTTAGTTTTAAGGATATCAATCTCTTTACATCTCATCTTTTTAATCGCACCTAACTCTGCTTCATAGAATTCGAAATTATAAAATCGCCATTTAACCCCATTGGTTAGAATGCCATGATTTATATTTTGAGAGGCACAATACCATCGAATCTGTTTTTCTGGTTCTCCATCCAGGTCTACAGAAGGTTTTTTTGCTTCTAATAAGATATTATTTGAGTTATAATCAGTTAATGTATAATCAGCAAATCTTTCACTAATTAGGTATTCAGGGTAAACTATTTGTGGATTATAAATGTCAAAGCCCATTGCCTCCAGAATAGGAAGGATAATTCTATATTTAGTGGCTTCTTCATTAGGAGGACATTTACGGAGTTTTCTTACGTTATTGATGGTTTTGTAAAATTCTTTTTCGAATACTTTAGGGTATCCTCGTTTGTCCGGGCCTTTAAATTTAGTTTTTTCATGAGGTACGAATATTTCGGGATGTTTTTTGCTAATGTATCCTACAATATCACTCCAACAGCAAAGAGGAACTTTATATATCCTTTTTTGAAATTTACGATTCTTTCTAATAATACCTTCATTCTTCAATTCTGCGAGCTTAATACCTTTGGGGATTTTCTTTTTTTGGTGGAGATGGATTAAGTATTCACCTTTAGCTTGGTGAGAGCAACTTTTAACTTCGAAAATATGAGAAAAAATAGTCCATTGTCCAGATCTATAAACTATGACCTTGTCTCCTTGTTCGATATGATGATCTATAATATAATGGACTTCGTCTTTTTTGTCTAAATCAATCCAGTCCGACTCTACTTCTGAATTATAATCCCTTTCTTTGGTAGTGATGAGCCATCGTCGCATATTTCCACGTTAAATTATTATAAAATTAATATCATTATTATATTTTGTCAAATTGTTTTAAACTCCAAATATTCGTAATTATTGCTGTGTATAACTTTTGCCGCTCATTTATTTCCCTTTTTAAAAAATGAGCGTATGGCTTAAATGCAAGTCCAGATTCCGTTACAAAATCTAAAAAAGCGGGATTATTTTCGTAACATTGTTTATTTAAAGATTGTGCCAGTAAATTTTGACCAAAGTAATGTCTAACCTTAACTTCATAGGGTTTATCACTGTAACTCTTATTGAAACTGCTTGGTAGAAGCAATAAATTTCCTAATCTACTTCTAAAATGTTCAAATTCCATCGGGGTCTCGAATTCATCAATGTAATCAACAAATTTATTTGGGATAATATGTTCAATTTCGAAAGGATCTCTGAGGTTTCTTCGGACATAATTTTTGAAATTTGTTTCTTTTTTTGATTTTGATTCGATATAGTTTGTTATTCTGGCCAACAGAAATTGTATAAATCTTTTATTCTGATAATGTAAGATTAAATTCTTTGCTCCACTGAACTTCTCATCCATATTCCTAATTTCATTTTTTAAAGTTTTTGATAGGGTTTCAATGTCACTGTCACGGATCTTCTTAATCAAATTAAAAATAGTATATTTGATAGCACTATAACCAAGAGTTCGTCGATTTATTGACCTCAAAACTATAAATGTGTCAATAAATTTAGATACGAGCTTAATTTTTTTGTCTATTATATCCTGATTATCATTTAATTTGATCGCAGCCAGTATTAAGGGATATTGTAAGGTAAAATTATTATAGTTATTATAATAAACTTCTTCAAAGCCTTCAATAAGCGTATCTGATTTATTTTTAAGATCCAAATAGACTTTAGAATAGTATACAAATTCTTCAATAAAATCGAAGAATTTCTGTGTATTTTCTAATTTTAAATTTTGCTTATTATCCCTAACCCAACGATGGAATTGTACACCGATGAGTTCGAAATCTTTATTAGAAGCTCCTTTCTTACCTTCCCTAATGGTTTCTGCATATTTTGCTCTTAGCCAAGCTTTAAAGAAATCAGATTCCTCTTTTTTATTAGATTCGATTAATTTGTTAATTTGGTTTCTCCACAACTCATTGGCATTTTCTCTTTTTTTATCATCCTTGATATTGGTGAGAAGATAACCTTTTAACATATCTGCTGGACTTAAACTTAAGCCACGGTCGTTCATTGTCTCAAATATGGTGTATGCATCATCTTCAGAGTAGGTGGTGATTTCTACAAGATCAACATTCTCTATAAACCAATCTAAGAAAAAAGGTAGGATTAATTTTTGATTAGATATCTTTAGAGTATCAGGAAAGTTTTCCACAATATCATCGTATCTAAATCTAATATTTTTAATTGATTGACTATTTTCAGTAAGATCTAAGTGTTTATCAATGAATATTGCTTCCATAATTTCTTTTCGCTCTTCTATATCTAAATTAAAAGATTTTTCCCCAAATTTTTTTGAATAAATTAAATTTTCAATGAGAACTTCATCGTCTTTTTCATGAAGTAACTGGTTCTGTAGTTGGTTTAAATATATTAAAAGTAAAGTTAAGGTCGTAAGTCTTTGCTGACCATCAACGATATATTTTTTGTTATCCTTCACATTCACAATAATTGAGCCTAAAAAGTAATGACTATAGTTTTGAACTTCTTGCCGTTCATGCTCTTGAGACCAATTTAACAAGAATTTATTTTCCAAATCAGATAGAAGCTCAATTACATTATCGGTTGTCCATTTGTATTCTCGTTGATAATAATCAATATAATATTTCTGAGTATCTAAAAGCTGTCTTATTGATTTGGATTCACCATTAGCCTTTAACTTATTTTCCAAATTAAACACTTCCTATTTTAAAATTAATTCAGTTTAACTTCCATTATATTGAATTCTAATTCATATTCAAACAAAGAAATTTCGGGAACCATTGAAGCAGCGTATTTTAATTTATCGTGTGCCTTCTTAGATACTATTATGCCTTTGACATCTTTATTTGAGGCTAAATTACCTTTTATCCAACCCATATATCTCAAAATCTGACCAACTGCTTTATCAAACCCTTTAGTTAATTTTAATTCAAAAACATAGAAATTTCCTACATTATCTACAGCTAAAATATCTATTGGACCTACTTCTGTTGGGTATTCCTTTCCATCTCTCCCATAATCATCTACAAATAACATGATTTTTTGATCATTAAATCTAATAGATTCCATATTTCTAATTATAAAGTCTCTTAAGTGTTTTTCGAATGAAAATTCGAAACCTTTACTTTCTATTGGAAGATCTTCGTCCGGAATATCCTCTGAATATTGTTGGACGATTAGGTTTCCAAAGTCATCTTCAGCAATTTCCCATACACCATGTTTATCAGGATTATACAATTCAACTTGACCTCTTCCAGTTGTGTAAAGAAAATCGTAACGAGATTCACAAATTCGAGGTTTCTGATTTTCGGTATAATGGATTCTGGAATTATGGTTTACAGTACAAATGATAGTCTGAGCTACGATGGTTTTTTCATTTACTTGCCCATATTTATTCCTAATGTAATTCCTAATATCAGAATATGATGCTTGCCCATCTAAGCTTTCGACGGCTTCTTTAACCATTTGCCATACAGGTATTTTAGAAGTCATAAAACAACTCCATTGTGCTCATCATTTAAAGATCTATGATTTTAGCAATTAATTTTTCAATATAATCTTGATCTTCTTGGAAAAGGACATTCATATCCTCAAATTCTTTTTTATTAAACTCATATGATCGTTTTAATTGATTAAATGGAGTAATGCTTATAATAAAAGAAGATAATTTAATGTCATCGCGTCCAAGAATATCTTGCATTTCCCCAAGGGTATCGTTTAAATTTATTTTAGCCATTTTTTCTGAAATTCCATGGATAAGGCCTTTAGGATCAATAAAAACAATTTTCTGACATTCTTCAGTAACAGCCCATAAAATGAAATCGGGATAGAAGTTGTTCGTTTCTGTGAATATCCCTAGACCTTTTCTACTTAAGTTTCGGAAAATATAAAACTCGTAACCTAAAATACTAGCATCATCTATTCGTTCTTTAAAGAAATGTTTTAGATCTTTGACAAACTTAACTTCACCATCGTTTAATCCAGTAGGAATAGTAACAAAACGTCTATTTTCTCCGATAAGTGGTTGGTATAAGTGTTTATCGAATACTACTGACGATATTTCTGTTTGATCTTTTTCATATAATTCATCTGTTTTTTCTATAAGTTCTTGTATAGTGTTAATAATCCTTTTTTCTCTTTTATCGACAATGAATGTGTAATCCTGAAAATTATCATCATCTATTGAAAGAATAGAATACTCTAGATTATTAGTAGCCCATTTTCGCTTATTTAGATTGTAATAATTTTGCATATAACGACTTAGGATTTTTACACATAATGATTCAGCAAAATTCAAAAATTCATAAAAATCTTCAAATTTTAAGGCGGGATCCACAATAATATCGTAGTTTTTTTGATATAGGATATTTTGCAAAGATTTTTTATCAAAGTAAAGATTACTAAAACCTTTTTGTTGTTTGAAATCATAAAGGGCGAAATAGACTTTATCCCAATCCACTAAGTCTAAGTAATTAAATAGAGGGAATGGTATATCGTCAACTTCAGTGGATAAAGAAGTCCCCTCTCCTGTAATAAAAGATTTAATACGGGGTTTTAAATCTAATCTGATATTTTGTAAACTATCATCGAATTCTAAACTTAATGTGTCACTAAAAACTGCATCTTCTTTAATCTGCATTGTATACAATTTTTTATTTAAAAATTCAGCATTTTTCTTGATATTTAACTTGATAGTCTCTTCTTCAACAATGCCTTGTTTTTCCAATTTTTTGCGGAAAGTGTCAACATAGTCTGCTTTAATTCCAAAGATGTTAAGGGTTTCAAGTACTTCTATATCTGGAGGAACATCCGAATCATTTAATAGACCTTCATATATTAATTCTTGGGATCTTTTCATGAGATTCTTGTAACCTCGTAATCTGACACCTCTACCAAAAAGTTGTATTATTTGTGATCCTTTGGTACTACCCATATTGAGTAATCCCATATTAGAAACTCGATAACTATTCCAACCTTCTATAAATTTTTTAGATCCCAAAAGGATATTTATATCTGAACTTTCATTGTTGACCTGATTAAACAACGAGGTTGAAAATTTATCTTCACGTATAATTAAATGATCAGATGCTCCTATGTTTCTCTTGAATGAATTAGTATCACCAATATATACTAAACCGAAGTAAAAATCAGAATTTGATACTTTAACGGCTATTTCGCCATTAGAATTGTCTAAAACCCATAGTTCTAAACTCTGGTTAACTTCGGCATTGAAAACTGATTTTATAATATCATTATAGATTATATCTTTGTGCAGTTTTTTTGACTTAATGAAACCAAACAACGTATCTGGATTTAAATTACCTTCATTACTAGTCAGATTTTCCTTATAATTGAGTATATTATCTATTTTTGTTTCGAAAGTTTCTCTTTCAGTTAAAAATTTGTTAAAAAAATTCAAGAGATACTCTAAATCTGAAATTATTGCCTTTTGGGGCTGAGAGCTCCCACCGGTAACAGTGTTTCCTATGAAAATCCATAAAGGTTTTTCGAATGAAAAGGCTTTTAAGGAGTCTTTTTTTTCATTATAGTACTTGATTTGCTGGTAATATGATAATAAATTGTATAATAAGATGAGTTCTTTATGTTGAGAATATTCACTTTCTTTAAGGTTCATTACTGTGAACTCCTTCCCATAACCATCATAGTAAAAGAAATGATAGGAATAATCAAATATGATTGCTTTAGAATATTCCTCCATGAGTTGGTCATTTTGAGATGGAATAGCCTCATCAAAAGTAGCACTGTATTCAAAGGTGAAACCGATTTTAGAAATTTGATCCCTGAGATTTTTCCATTTTTTACCAGAAAACCCTTTATGGCCTTCATCAACAAATATTAGGTTATTCCCTTCAAAAGAGCTAACTTCAACAGTAACTCCCTGACCTTTCTTTTCTTCAGTAAGTTTGTGGATGTCTAATACTTGGATTAATTCTTGAGCCGGATTAGAAGGATCAAATATTTGGGCAGAGATATTACTCTTTTTTAACTCCTCTAAATGCTGTTTAGACATATCCTTACTGGGGGTGATTAGAATAATATTATCTAAAGATTTTTTATTGTATTGATGGAACTGGAGATAGTTTATATGCATAATCAATGTTTTTCCAGAACCAGTAGCCATCCAATAAGCCAATTTAGTAAGATCTGAATCTTTAAAATTAAATTTGTCATTTTCATTAGCGAATGAATTTAGATCTGATAAAAAATTCGGATTGTTATGCTCATTGTCAAAGTAAATCTCTGTAAAAAGAACAGCTAAATACTGGAAATATTTGAGATTAATCTTTTCTGTTCTTACTGAGTTGATGTGGTTTACGTAGGATTTGATGTTTTCATCATATCGTTCTAATATAGTTTCATCTATCTTTAGGGATCCTTTAAGGGTATTGAAGAAGTAACTTCTTCCTTCAGCATCATAACCCTCATTTTGACTTTTTAAGTTTTGACTAAGACGATTGATATTTCTGATTCCCAGATAATTTAAAATGTAGTCAAAAAGAACAAGATTATTCCTTAAAGAGGGATTGTTAGTCATTTTAACTACCATTCATTAATTTTTTGAAGTTTTCTTCAATTAAAATAGCATCTGGGATTAGGCTGTCTCCATTAAGATGTATTTCGTCGAATTGTCGAGTCAGTATATTGTTTTCTAAGAATTCTTTATCTTTATGAGGGTCGAATTTTCTTATATCCCGCCAAATAACCAAAATATCTCGAGTCCCTTTCCTCCCCTCAATGATATAATATTTACGTTCATCATCTTCTTCATTATTATATAAACGAATTTTGTCTACTTCTAATCCTATAAGGTAATTATATGTTTCAGGGAGATCAACAGGCACTTTTATAAGCTGATAATCTTCCAATATCTTAATTTTATAGTCGAATGGATTTTCCATTTTATCAATATTTAAGAACGTTTCACTATCCCTAGTTTCAAAATTAAGCATATAACGGATAAAATAGTCACTAAATTCATCTAAAGCTTTCTGAGAGAATTCAATGTTTTCGAGAGCATCTTCGTATTGTTCTAAAGTTTGATATTTAACAATCTGCTTAGATTTACCTTTTTTATCTTTTGGTAGACGATTTTGCCAATTATCAGAATAAATTACCTTCAATATTCTTGGTTTTAAAACATTATCAAAATACTGGCCCATTTCAATTAGAATGAACTTACGTGAACCTTTAGTTTCATTATTCAATTTTAACGTAGCATGGCCAGTAGTACCTGATCCTGCAAAAAAGTCTAATATTAATGATGATTATCATCTTGAGTGGTCGCATCAAGACAATCTTTTACATTATAAACTGACTTAGGAAATGAAAAAGAACCGGGTTCTATGATATGATTCAATAATTGAGTACCATGATTATTTGCTGAATATTTACTATCAGTCCATACTGTTTTAAAATTGAATCTATTTTTAATTCTTTTAATGTCCCAGATATCTCTTCTTTTAATGTATTTGGGAAATAATTCTTTTTTAATAGATTCAACTGTCTGTCTGGCAAATCTCCATTTTCTCTCAACTCCTTGGGGGTCAATTGGATATATTTCAATTATTCCATCCCCCCTCTTAATATTAACGTTGCCAGGATGGAAACTGCCATCACAAACATCTCCAAAGCCAATTATTTCATCATCCTTTATATATATTGGATAAAAACAATTTGCTCCAGCATTTCTAAGAGAATCATCCCCAGTAACATCCCTAAAATTACGCACATCAATATTTTCTTCACGTGTCTCGAAACCAATAAATCGGCCTGGTTTAGGGAAAACAAAGTATGCAAATTCATGGGTATATGAAAAATTATCTCCCTGGATTCCACTAGGATTATGAACTATTGTAATACAAACTTTTTCATAATCCTTAAACATATCTTCAAGTAATAAACCTAATTTTTCCTGTTCATTTTCATCGATTGCAATAACTAGTATGCCATCAGTTTTTAAAAGTAATTTTGCTATGTTTAATCTATTCTCAATCAATGATAACCACGAAGAGTGTTTAAAGGTGTTCTTGTATAATATTTCACTCGATTTTGCATTATAAGGTGGATCAATATAACAACATTTTACATTCTCAGCATACTTTTCTTGAAGTAACTTTAAAGCATGAAAATTATCTGAATTAATTAAAAGGCCTGTTATTTTATTGTCCAGATTATCTATTTCGCTTAAAATTTGAATTTTAAATATTTCATCGAATAGTTTAGTATCAATCAATAAAGTCGGATTTTGTCTTAAGACTTCAAATTCCAAATTTTCGTTTGAATAATTATCAACTGTTGATTTTAATCTATTTATTTCATTGTTTAAATCAAAATTAAAAAGATTTTTCCAATCATCAATTTGTCTATAGTTTCTTAAAATAGTCGGATAATGTTTTTCATCTATATAATCTAAAGTAATACAATAATTCGTGGATAGTACAAACTTCTTTTTTTCCCAGAGATTTTTCTGGAAATTCTCTATCTGAGCTAAAAAATCAATTATTCTTGAACAAATATTCTTAATAACCTTTATCTCGAGAATATATCTTTGGAAATGATCTTTATCAAGCAAAGTTAAATCTGACAAGTCTAAAATTTCATTTTTGATATAAAAATCAAGTTCTCTATCTAAAAATCCTTTTAAATCTTTGTGAATAAAGTAATCATATGTATTCCTTGCCGTATAACGGTTTAAGTGTTTTTCTAGAATATTTTTACCATTTTCATCTGTTTTCAAAAGCTTTTCAAATTTAGACTTTTCCCTTAAGGAATCAATAATTATTCCTAAATTATACTCATTTATCTTATCTTGATTAGGTCTTTTAAACTCTTTTTTCTCATTCTTTGTCAATCCCCGGTATTCAAGGTATATGTTAAGTTCTTTATCTTCAAAAGTATAAACCGGGTCTTTTAGAACTATGAAATATTTGTTTTCATCCGATTTGATATTTCCTTTCTCTTCTTCGGCTGCTACAATTCGAATGTTGACTTTAAGGTCAGGTATTCTGAAACTGTATTTTTGAAGGAATTCACTAGTCTTAATATAATATTGGTCGTTATTAGCCCAGTACATCAAAGTTTCTTCACCATTATAGGGAATCGCATATTTGTTAGTTCTTCCATACCTTCTTTTGCTTATAAAATCTCCTTTATCGTAATATCTGGAGAAAAACGTGTGAATATGATTATAAATTTCTTTTTCAAGATTTTCAGATACTTGAAGATTTTTTAAATCTGCTTTTTTTGTGATGTATTTAGGATTTTTTTCATAATCTTGGATGCCTAATTCTTGTAGTTGTTTTTTTAATTGCTCTAATTCTTTTTCTAATGATTTTTTTTCTTCTGAAGAGATCAAATCTAACTGATTTCCAATTTCTTCAATTAAATCTTTTTGGATAAATTGTGAAATTTCGTCTTTTTTGTAATTCAGTATCTTGTAAACACCAAAATCGAGATCTTCATTTTCAAATTGAAATATTTTAGTTAATAGTTTGATAAGCTTCTCTTTCACATCATCCATGATATCACATTCATATTTCAGGATTTTCCATTCTTAATTGTTCTATTACTATTATTATCTTTTAATACTAAATCCTAAGAAAATTTTTGCAAAAAGAATAGGTATCTTTTACATCATTGGAATGATGAACTTCTGGTAAGACATGGAAAGATCTATTTTTTTTACCACTCCAATGATGATTATCAGCGACAAACTGCCATATTTCTTTAGGAATATGTTTACAAAGTGGTTTTCTATGCCTTTCGTGTATATGAACACCAATTAAAGATTCTTCGGGTATTTTTTTAAATTCTCCTTTAAAATCGAAATTTTTTGTAGAGGTATATAATTGTTGAATATCTAATATTATGCCAGTTTCTTTAGTTAAATGGGCATATTCGTCTTTAAAATAATTCCAAAATTCTTTAATGCCTGTTCCATCTTGAATATACTGATTTGAACGATTTTCAATGAATATTAACGGTGAAATGCCATATTTATCAAAATACTCATTGTGTAGTGTATTAATTGCTTGCGAAAAGGTTTTAATATTATTTTTTCCTTTCTTAGACATTCCAGGATGTATTTCAATAGCATATGGAGGGTATTTAAAAAAATCAATTATACTGAATGTATGTTTTAAAAATTTATTCAGCCATCTATGATCATACCACTCTAAATGAGATGTACAACTTTTTTTCTGTCCTTTTCTACTAAAAACAGGTTCAGTGTGTAGTATGTATCGTACGTTCGATGCGGAACTAGATTTAGAGTAAATCTTTTCAACCGAATCCAAATCAAGCATGGAACAAACTTTCAGACCAGTTTTTTTCTCTTCAGACTTATTTTTTATAAAATCAGCAGGAATTTCGACAGTTTTGAAATCATTTGTTTGGATATCTTCATTAATTTCATTCAAAGCTCTAAATCTCTCGTCTAATCCTCCTCTTTTTGAGAAGGATGTCGTGTTCGGAAAGGTGAAAACTACATTTTTTGTAAAAAATACTCCCCCTAATCACGCTTAAAATATGATTTTTATATTTTTACAGATGAATATTCCTTATTGATATCGGGTATATCTAATAACTGTTTTATTGTAAATTCTGGACCTTTATGGTCGTGTTTTTCAGTTTGATAACTTATGTAAATTGCAGTTGCTTTATCTATTTTATTATAGATGTATAAAGACCAGTTCCAACATTCAGGACATTTGTATAAATTGATAAAATTTGTATTCAGTTTGAGTCGATCATCAGTTTCAGCATCATACAAATATAAAACCTCAGAAATCATGTCAGATTTTGTGAAAATATCCTCTTCTGAAAATGGATAAAGAGCTCCTTCCAATTTTTTTACATGAATATTATAATTCTCATCATCTTGTTTCTTCATATATAATGGATAAATCAGATCTAACGAATTATAAACCATTAGTTTACTATATACCTCATGAATATTAGGCTCTAACATTTTTATTGCTTCTTCGGCATCTGATTCGTCAATAGTTCCACCATGAACAATGTCATTTCTTAATTTTCCGATAGGATTTAAAATTTTTATAATATTTTTATTTGTAATATTCCTGTAGAAATTCTCGTTAAAGGGCAATGAATCAAAGGAATCCTTCTTAATTTTCTTAAATGTTTTATTTAGACGACTATAAAGTCCAATCCAAGTTCCTAATGCCACTTTCTTAAACTTTTTATAATCGTCCCATAAATATTCCCTTTCATCTATATATATATGGCTGTGGGGAGTGCAGATAAAAGAACAATAGAGTTAAAAGCAGCTATCATTTCAAACAAATTAAACATATTTATAGCCTTGGCAGTTTTTTCCGAACTCATCGTTGCTATACGGTATGTAGTAGCTAGAGGCCATATCAAATCTGTATAGTCTAAATTTTCTTTAATATGTTCTATTTGATTAATTTCATCCTTTTTATTTAATTCTTGTTCGAGGTTTAGGATTTTTTCCTCTAATTGGGTAACATATTCACTCTTTGAGGTTAGATCATCTAAACTGATACTTCGGTTTATAAAGACTTTTTGCAATTTATTAGGTATTTGAATTTCGTTAAGAGCAGTATCTGAAAGCGCTTCATGTGGTGGGATTTTTTTTGAGAGTAATGTTATTTTTAAGATGAAGTATTTTAGCATCTATTTTTTGAATTTCTGATTTAATGTTCGTTAATTCAATCTTTAATTTCTTTAAATGACGTTTAAGATTCTCAAAATCTTTTTTTTGAATTTCTTTCTTTTCTTTTTCTAAAAGTATTTCTAATTCTGATTTTAATTTATTTCGAATTGATTTTAATTTAGATTTTTCTGCAGCTAATTTTTCATATTCCTGAGAATAAGTTATTATTTCAGTTTTTAATCTTGTTGAGGTTGTTTCAAGATTCTTGATTTGGTTATCAATAATTTTATTATTATCGTCATTTTTTTTCAATATCTGTTTTAACTTATTTGTTTTGTCTATATCAACTTTAGGATCTGCTGATAATAAATTAAGTTCAGATAAATAATTGTTTTTCAATTCAGCAATATTTTGTTTTTCTAAAAATAGTTTATTTATTTCATTTTCAATATTATGGAGTTCATTTTTATTTTTACTAATTTTTTGATTAATATCTTCATATTCACTTTCATAAGTTTTTTCAAGTTTTTCTAATTCGCTTAATTCTGTCTGTATAAACGATAGATTCATATTTTTATCTTTTGAAGACGCTTCTATCTTTTGGAGATCATCTTCAATATCATTAATCTTTAGGGTAATTTCATGTTTCTTGGCTTCTAAATCCTCTTTTTTAGCTTTCAACTCTTTTATTATTTCTTCAGTGGTTTTTTGTACCAACTTTAACCCCTCATTTAATATTTTAATCAATAAATTGAATCATTATCTAATTCTATACTAAATTTTTAGTTCGTCTTTTTGATTTTCAGTAGACATTATAGTACTATTCGTAATTTTTGTCTGTGGATCTGCACCTAATGAATATAAATAGTATCTTATTTTTCACTTCAGATACGTGTCTAGTTTACTTACCCACTGAAATGAATTAATGTCCTTTTTTTCTAATTTTTTGTTCCGATCCTCTTTTCTTTAAATTCCAAGTCACATATCCGCAGTTACATCTCAAGACTTCTGGTTCCATTCCATTTTTTAGCAAATGTAAGAGAGTTCCACATTTTTTGCATTCAAATAAAGCAAAAAAGTCTTGGAAAGATTCTACAACCGGTTTGAAATCTTGAATTGTGAAATTAGCCCATGAATTATAATGAACTGCGGGGTTCACTGCCCACCGATCACTGTTTAAGCTTTTAAAAACGGTTTTAGAATAAAGTTGGAGTTCATCTAATTTTTTCTGTTCCTCCTCGTAACCCCAATTTTTTGCCGCATTGATAGCAAGTCTTAGATAATCGTTATAACTGGACATAGCTCCAGCTAATAAATCCCCAAGATCATATCTTCCAGTTATATCAAAGCGAACTGGAGCTTGTAAAGAAGAACATATTCTACTCAAATGTTCTTCAGAGCCCCTCCTTAGCTTAGCAGCTGCATCTGGAACATCATTACGGCTTAAGGCATCTTCTATTGGTTCCCATATTTCACCCCAATAGTTGATGCTAGGGCCATTTTCAATAGTCCAGTTAGAAAGTTCTACTGTGCTATTTGACTCAACTACATGTTCGTGTTCTAACTGTTTAGCCCAGATACGATCATGAGTGGTTATAAAAAACTGTTTCCCTTTGAAGAAATCAGCCAATAAGTGACAGATCCTACGCCGATGAGGTGCATCCACACTCATCATCACATCATCTAAAATAATTAAATCAATGTATCCTTGAGTCAACCTTTCAGCCAGTGCCAAGTACAAGCAGATTCCCATACTATCCTGATGCCCCTCACTATGCAGAGCATGTGGGGGATGTTCTCCGCGTCCATGGAAGTCTACCTGGAAGTCTATACCAGCCCCTGCTGAGGTTAGGGCAGCTTCGAATTCTGCTTCATCAATACCATGCAATTCTTTATATAATTCCACAAATCTGTCTTTTATATCAGCATAGAGTTGGTTTAAAACTTCTTCACGGGAGTCTTCAAAGGCCTGGAGAAGAATTCCAGCACGTAGATATGATTCATATTGGATTGTATAATCTTCCTGGGCTATTTCTAAGTTCTTCAGATTCTCCTCTAATCGGGTGAGATGGTCCCAACTGGTCTGTTCTGGGGATGGTGGACTTGATTTGGTCTTAGAAACTGCCAGTAACTCTTCAACAATTTGTGAAAGATTTTCAGGCACGTGTAAATCTATTTTTCCAGAATCAATATCCCCGATTTTTTCACTTAGTTTATCCAGTTCTGCTCCCCAAACATCCAGTTCGAGGTAATTATCTACCAGTTTCCATTCCTTCCTGGCCTTTTTTACTTCATCTAGACTATTCTTCAATCGGTTTATACAATCAGTAATCTCATTAGAAAGAAGATCCAATCGGTTCAAGTCATCCTTGGATTCCTGGTATTTATGTAAGTTGACTTCTAAGTGTTCTTTGAGTTGGGCTGGTTCCCAACTGGTTTCACATAGTGGACAACGACCAGTATCATCTAATAAATCCAATCCAATTTCGGTTAGTTTAAGTCTTTTAACTGCTCCTTTCAGCAGAGGATTGTTAGATATCTTAGATGATAACTTTATTAACTCATTTTCTTTATTCCCCAGTTCTTCACTGGAAGAAATGTTTATTAAATTATTTAAATCATTTTGTAATAGAACAGGATTAACAATACTTTCCGGACGCATTGCAGGTGGTTGGAGTTCATTTTTCAATAAAGATACATCCAGTTCAATTATAGATTCTCCACCTAAAGTGCTTCTCTGAGCATTAATAAAGTCTAAAACATCCGTTTCATTTGCATCTTCTAAACCGATGGTGTTATTAACTGCAGCTGTTGCAAGGTGTAAATTTTTTTCAGCTGATTGAAAATCTTTTTTAATCGTATTTTTAACTTTATTAAGCTTTTTACGATAATCATCTATTGATTCCAGTCTTAAAAGCTTCTGCACTTGGGTGGCTCTGGTTCCAGCCTCGGCGGTTACGAAGTTCAGTATCTCCCTTCGAGTCAGGACATGCTGACCCCGCGAGGCCAACTCCAGAATTGGCTCAATAACGGATGTATAAGAATCATCCACAACTAATTTTTTAGGCGAGGAAAAAGAACGCATTATCTCCACTGGTTCCTCCACATCAGGAAGTTTAACCAGTGCTCTAACTCGAGCTTCCTTAGGTTGAGCATCAATATGCTTTCCATGCTTGTTGAGGGTTATGCCTTTAGTTCCTTTGCCTTTCATACGGGAGATCTCACCAGTCAAAAGAAAATCTATTGAATCTACCACTGCACTCTTTCCTGAACCATTAGGACCTGAGATTAGAAAGTTTTTGCCCTCTGGTTTAAGTTCCAGGTGGCGAATGCCACGGATGTTATCAATGGTAAGTTCCAGGAGTTTCACTTTAGGAACCTCCTTCTAAAAGTAAAATTAAAGAACTAGGATCAATTTGACCAGAATTAAGGATATTTTCTAATTTATTTAATGTTTCTTTATCAAATTCAGATCTTTTTTGAATTTTTTGAAGAGTTTGATCTACAATTTCATCTAAGATATTTTTCGGAACTTGTTTTTCAACCCCCACTTCTATCCCCTCATAATTACTATAACTGATAATTATATTAATATGTTGCTCTCAATTAACAATATTCATAATTGTCAAGGATAATATGATTAAAGAAAAAGTTTATGTTTATTATGTACAGTGACATATTAATTGTAAGTTCTAGATGAGGGGTGTTAATATAGCTACTTCAACCCAGGATATCAACATAAAATTCGATAAGCTTCGTGAGAAACTGTTGGATCTGACCATGCGCAATCAGCTTTTGAATTTCAGGCCCAGAACTGGAGTTATAAAAGTAGTAGATGAGATATCAACCGAAATCTACGATATTCTGGTCCTGCAAGAAA
>Ga0209723_1001699_pt1 | contig 32929 bp, 23 predicted proteins | sample BiotimSIPDNA_2_FD_185750 | JGI IMG/M metagenome (GOLD analysis project Ga0209723, IMG submission 185750) | Anaerobic biogas reactor microbial communites from Washington, USA - Biogas_R2 time_0 SIP DNA (SPAdes) (version 2) | ecosystem: Engineered > Bioreactor > Anaerobic > Unclassified | place... | reverse complement strand
GTCCTTTCTGATCAAATGGCCGAAATCGTACAGGCAAATTCAAATCGTTTGTAGTTGTTTTTTTGTTCAACATATTGTAAATTATGAAGTTACAAGAAAATCAAAATTCAATAACCGGACAGTAGTGAACTCCAATAATATTTGGGGGCCTGTCTGGACTTTCGACACGGCCACGACTATTCCGGAGATCCTGAGCATTACCGATGAAGTGACCACGGATACGAGCGGCAACGGAACATTTACCATTGAAGTTTCGCCTATAGCGGACCACTTCCAGTGGTTTGAGCTTGTCGGCGAGCAGGACTCGCCGGAAAACGGAGAGACCAATGACATCAAGCTGCTGGATTCCGACCCGCTTTATGAAGGGACCACGACCGTAACACTGCAAATTACCGGCGCGGCTTCCGATGGTTCCGATGATGCCCAGGTGTATGCGATTGCCTACTTTGGTGTTCCGGGCGAGGTTGTTACAGAGGCCTCCGAACCTTCTGAAACTCGCTGGTTCTGGTATCCGCGTTTGATGGCCCATTATCCTTTCGAGGCACTTAGCGGCGGCGCTGCTCCGGACGTTGCCAACGGTTATGACATGTCGCTGCTGAGCGGTGATGGAGGGGCCGATGTTCCCATTCTCGACGGGAATGTCCCATCTGCACCGGGATTGGCCAGCACGCAATCCATGCTTTTCGATAACCAAAGCAGTTCCAAGCCGAATTTGTGGGCCCAATATGGGGAAATTGCCGAACCTACGATAGCAAGGTACCGGAATATTACAATTTCCGCATGGATTTACCACAGACACGGCCTCTATAACCAGAAGATTATTGATTTTGGTACAATAATTGATCCGGGTACGGCAAATAATAGTATCTATATCACTCCGCGAAACAATGACAATCAACTATTATTTAACGTAATGGCTCAAAACGTCACTTCACCCGGAACCGGAGCCGAAAATGCTGTCGTTCCGATAAATGAGTGGACACATATAACAGCGACCCTTCAGGGCGATACAGCCAAATTGTATGTCAATGGGCAATGGATTGCTTCGGGTGAAATCACAAACGATCCCATTTCTCTCGGAACGACCGGGACGGTCAATTATGTTGGACGCAGCACCGACCCTTCCGATGCGTACTTCAACGGCTACATCGATGACCTGAAGATCTTCAATTACGGCCTGACGAGTGAACAAGTGGCTCAGTTATATCTGGCCGATACAGACCAAGATACGCTTTGCGACTTGGAAGCTTATGATCTTCAGGACTTTGACGTCAATGACAATTGCATCTTGGATTTACCGGATCTTTTAGAATTGATCTCAAGATGGCTGGAACAGGACCGTATCTTTCCTGCTCCGTAATGCAGCAAAAAGGATAGATGAAGAAGAACGAGAGGTTTCCGGGTTGCCTCTTGGGCCCCGGAGGTCTTAATGACATAAAAATTAGGAGAACAAAAATGAAGAAATTAGTGTTAGTTTTGATATGTTTGTGTTTGATGCAGTTGACGCAGGCAACGATTATTATAATCCAGGCCGAAGATTCACGCGTCATTACCCAGGACGGAACTGGACCTGAGTCTCCGTGGTTAACGTTAGACCAAGACACTGCATTGGGCGGGAAATACATAACCGGGGCAGAAAATAGCCCGCCTCTTTCTGAGGCAACGACTCGCTACTTCAGGTTCAAGGCCCCAGCGGGAAACTATACCCTGTATATTCGTTATACAAAAAATAACAACGATGGCCAGCAGGCATATGCAAACGACAGTTTCTACTGCTCGGATTCATCGTTTTCAGAAACGGCGACGTTGGCCGAGCGAAACAACACTCCTCAAAATGGTCTGGATAATGTTGACTCACATCAAGTCTATGCCTGGTGTCAGATCGATTCGGCCAACAGTTATGTGCAGGCGACTGACGGCGAGGCATACTTCAAGATTGCGCCGCGTGAAGACGGATGGCGCTTCGACGCCTTTGCCTTCGTGTCGCAAGGCGAGACAGTCAGTAATGACATCCTGAATAACGCCCCGGGCTACATACCATTCGCCGCCGAAAATCCGTTTGTGGAACCGGAAAATGAGGACGGTACGGTTGGAACCCCTTTCCAGGACGGTGCCGATTGGAAAGTCAGTGATTTGACGTTCCATTTCACCGCCGGCGAGGATCCGGCAGGAGTAGCGCCCCTGAACCCGGATATCGTCAAGCACAATCTGTATCTGCAGACAGGCGCTCCGACAGATCCCAATCTCTATTTTGTGGGTTCAGTGGATCAGATCTCGGATACCGATCCCGCTCAGTCTATTGGACCTTTGAACGCTCTGACTCCTGCTGTCTCAGTGGCCGCGGAAACCACTGTCCTCTGGAAGGTCGAAGAAGTGCTTGATAACGGTTCAGGGGGTTACCCGGACGGTGATCCCAATAACATCATGGGCCCTGCCTGGTCGTTTATAACCGCCGGGTTGACTCCGGAGATTACGGGCATTTCGGATCACATGCTGACGGATGCCGGCGGAAACACATCGTTTACCATTCAAACCACCGTAGTAGCGAATAACTACAAATGGTTTAAGGTTGTCGGGGATCAGGATGTTGATGAAGAGGGAAATTTCGCACACGTGGATGACGATGAGTTGTTGGATACCGACCCCCTTTATGAAGGGACGACAACGAAAACACTGCAAATCACGGGTGCTGCATCCAATGGTTCAGATGACGGGCGGGTTTATGCGGTTGCCTACAATGGTGTTCCGGGTGAAGAGGGGGCGATTGTTTCAAAGCCTTCGGCGGCGCGCTGGTTCTGGTATCCGCGATTGGTGAACCATTATGCCTTCGATGAGACCTATGAGGAGACCTATGAAGTTGAAGTTGAAGAAGGCGTCTTCGAGGAGCGCACCAGGACGATAACTCCGGATGCGATCAGCGGCTATGATATGCGGCTGCTGAGCAACGATACCGGTTACGATGTGCCGACGTTGGAACCCAATATCCCAACGGCTCCGGGAATTATAGACAACGCGTATTCTTTGAAATTTAACAATCCGCGTGCCGATGACCCGAACGCCGTCGATGCCCAGTATACAGAGGTTCCCGATAGATGGGCCGGTATCTATAAGGACTTTACCATATCCACATGGGTGTACAACAGCGGCGGCGGTTCCAACTGGAATAGAATCCTCGACTACGGCAAAAGCCAGTACAACTTTGTGATGCTCTGTATCAATCCCGGCGATGGCAATAGAAATGCCGTACATCTCGCCCTGAGAGTAGGCGGCGAAGAAGGCGCTGATGATAATCAACAAACCCTTACGACGAATGACGATGAAGGATTTATAGCGCCGGAGGGTGAGTGGACCCATATAGTCGCAACCCTGACGGGCAATAAGGGTCGTATCTACCTTAACGGTGAATTGGCGGCAGTCACAAGTGATGATGACGAGATAACCTTCCGTCCTGTTGATTATGAACCGTATGAACCGGACACTTCCCCCCGCAACTGGCTCGGGCGCAGCCAATGGGGTGCCCAAGACGGATACTTCAATGGCCAGATCGACGAACTGAAGATTTACAACTATGCCCTTACGAACGTTGAGGTTGGGCAAGAGTATCTTGCAGATACACTGAAGGAGTATGTCTGCGATACGGAAAGTTACGATCTTGGTGTCTATGATACCAATGGCGACTGTGCAATTAGCTTACCTGACTTTGCGATTTTGGCTGCAAGATGGTTGGAAGATGACCGCTTTCACCGTTCTGATCCGTAATGGCCTTGTGTCAGAGCGGGTTGTAGATGAACCAGGTTCCCGGGCATGCGTTTGCGGCCCGGGAACCTTTTGTGCTCCGGGCATGGTTTGATGCTTGTGGGGTTGAAGTCCCCTGCGGGCCCCGGTGGGCGGAACCGTAAGTCAATGGCAACTGCGGCACGGCGACGTGTCGTGAGAAGGAAGCCGGTGGCCAAAGCTCAAGACCCACCGCTTCAATTCGGTGGCATTGTCCAATTCAAATTATACGGTTGCGGCGTCCGCCGTCTTCTTTGACAATCGTCTGACTGGGGTGTCGCTGGGCCTCCCGCACCGTGACCGCCGCCGGTGCCATTCACTCCTCTGATAAAGCGGATACATTTAAAATGCTGCATAAAAAGTAAGAAGTAAACCGACAGAGACCCATAGGATGTGTGTCATTCTTTTTCGACGCATCATTACTCCTCTATTTTCCAGCGTAAATTAGAAATCTCATCGGCCTTAACGAATTTGACGCGGCCATCGGCGAAGGCGATGTTGGCGCCGGGGATGTCTTTGCCGTGGCGATCGACAACAACATCCTCTACCCCCCCAAGCTGATTCCAGCCCGGCGCGCTTTCAAACAGCAGCACCAAATCCGGCGGCAAATAAGTGGTATCAGCGGGGATATTCTCGTTCAACGCATACGTGCACCGGCCGATTTTGTGCCCAGGGCATTGAAACGATTTTAAGTCTGCATCGGCCCTCTGATGTAAAAGGTCACACCATTCCCCAGGAGCAGGGATTCTGCCATCGTAATCATTTCTATAAATTTCCAAGGCAACCCGCAGCCCCTTTAAATTCGTTTGGCACAGAATAGACGTTGTGGGCCGTCTTTCAAAATAAAGAATTGTCCGCGGCAATACCGTTTGGCTGAGTATCAAACATAAGATCGCAACAGATAGTATTTTAGTTGAAATCGTGCTTTTCCTCAAAACATCAACCAACGAAAGGATCAAACATACAACAAGGGTTGTGGGCAAAACGCCTAAAAACAAAGCATTAAAAAATGTTTCGTTCTCGACTTTAAAATACACAAGAATCAACAATAACAAGCATAATCCAATTGCACAATCGAGCAGAAACAGCATTGCAATCGTTGTCCGCTTAAAAGGAGCATTGTATTTAAGATGCGTCAGCAAACTAATCAGAAATAAGAGGGCGGTTAAGACAAGACCGATCTGAGCACAATACCTTAAAGGAGGGCGATGGCTTAAGACAACTTTTGGATCCTGAATGAAGACAGCGCCAATGAGGATAATCGCCATACTCAGCAATACAAAAAGCCGCAATGCAATTCGGTGCTTATCGCAAAATGCCTGATATGCTGTTATTTTCTTTTCTTCCATCGTTTTTTCTCCTTTTGAATTCTGACGGGATTTTAATGCCTCAGTCGTTTTCAGCGGACAGAGCAGGCAGGGCCATGTATTCTTTTTCCAACTCTGTTAATTTTCCGACGTAAGGAAATTTTGACTGCATTCCGCTTGGCAATCGAAGTTGTTTACACCCGTCCGTTCCGATTAACACGTCATAAGCAGGTTTGTCCGAAAAAGAAAACACCAGTTTGATCGTAAAAGGACAAGCAGAGCCCCAGTTAAATTTGCCGCTTTTGCGTATTTCACGGACATAAAGCGCAATATCCTCTGCGGGAACATCCCGTATAAATTGATCGTCAAAATAAATTTTCAGGCTCTGGGCTTCATCAAGATCGGCTGTTTGAAATCGGTATTGACAATAATGTATGATATGTGGAAATAATAAAGCTATCAGCCAAAAAAGCACTACTACCAAAAGAAGGGACCCTAAGTATTCTAACACTTTTTTCAAATCACGATTGATCATGACCGGATTCTCCAATCTGACATTTCCCACGTACCGGTTAAAGAACGCAATCTCTCCTGACGATATCGATAATTTTAAAAGATTCACCCCGGCAAGGTCAAGAAAAAACCATCCCATGCCCGGTTAAACATGGCTCTTGAACTTCACCCTGTCCTTCTTACAGATGACCTGTGCGACATTCCTTCCTGATAACAGGGCAGTCGGCAGGCCTCCTCCCGGTTCCACCCACTGGCCGACCATGTAGAAGTTGCTGAGACCGGGTAAGACCTTTTTCATCGGTTTTAATCCCATCTCAGGCGTCAGAACCCAGCCCTCAAAGCTGCCCTTCCAATTATTCGTGTACCGAATCACCGTTGCAGGGGTAGAGACATTGATCTGCTCAACACAATCCCTGATGTTCCCGAAGCGTTTCTCCAGAGCCGTAATGACCTCCTGAGCTATTCGTTCCTTCTCGGCGAGATACCTCTCTTGGCTCTTGTTCCTCAAGGTCTCCCAGTAGGAATGGTCATCCGTGGGGAAGATCGAGGTCATTACGGTTTTCCCTTGGGGGGCCATGCTCGGATCGAAATTGAAGATTCGGATTCCCATGTGGTCGCTCGCTTGGGAGTCATCGATTTTGATCGGAGTCTCCAATGGAAATACCGTCGTATGAGGTATTCCCTCGAAGGTCCGGCCCACGCCCAAGGACACCTGAACGTAGGATGGAAACACCTTAGATTGATCATAATGCCGCTGGATCTTACTGCTGACGTACTTCCCCTCCAGCATGTCATAGATCGTGCAGTGACCGTCTGCTGCGGAGATTACAATATCTGCACGATGAACCTCACCATTTGCCAGTTGAATCCCCTTGGCCGTATCGTTCTCAACGACAATCTTACTGACTCTTGCGTCGTAGTTGACCTTGCCGCCCAGCTTCAGGCACGTGTCTTCGATTCTCCGGGCAAAGTCCAATGAACCACCGATGGGATAGCCGGCGTTTTTCTTGTGCCTCCATGCCTGTGTGAAGACCAGAAACAGGGCAGCCATTTCAGGCAGGAACATATATAGAAATGTTTTTCTGAGCAGAGGATCTGTGCATTGATCCGCAAGATCCTGAGCCGTCATCCCCATCCAGTACTTCATGTCTTTGAAATACGGCAAACACTTGAGCAGAAAACTGAATTTGTCCAGCAATGAACAGGTTTCCGGTGCTTTTTCCAACGGAAGTTGGAACGTACTGAATTTCCGAACGGCGTTCGTAAACTGACGGATGAGTCCTGCATCAGCAGGAGCCTTTGACGACATCTCCTCTTGCAATTTGTCAATGTCGCTGAACACCCGGATATACCTTCCTTCCTTGTCCTCCACTCTCATCGCCTCTTCAGGTTCAACGAACGTGATGGTCTTCATGTCGATAAGTTCATTCCACAGAGAATAGAAGGGGTCTGAAGGATTGGAGCCGACCAACCAGTGAATACACCCGTCGAACGTATAGTCCCCCCGTTTCCACGCTGTACATAGCCCTCCGGGCAGACTGTGCAGTTCGAAGATCTCGGTCTCATAACCGTTCATCTGGAGATAACACCCGGCTGAGAGACCGGCAATTCCGGCACCGATGATATTAACCTTTTTTTTCATTTGCGAAATCTCCTGTAATTCCGGACTCATTTTCAGGGAAATCCTAACATTGTCAATGGCCCAAAATTAGGGGGATGGGCCACCCTAAGAATTCCTCGCAATGGCAGACGCATCTTATTTTGACTTATACACCCTGACGTAATCGATATAATATTTTTGCGGGAAAATGGAATCGTCTATGCCTTTTTGTGCGCCCCATGAGCCGCCGATCGCGAGATTCAAAATAAGGTAATGTTCCTTGTCATACGGCCAGACCGCGTTTCCCGTCCCTTCGTTTTTGAATGTAAAATATTTATTGTCATCGATGAAAAAATCTATACGGTCCTCAAACCACTCGATCGCGTACACGTGGAATTTCTCATAAGGCTTGTCCACTTCTATATTCCTGCCTTTACCCGTCCCTTTGACGTGGTTGTAGTCCTGCGTGTGAATGTTGGCGTGTATCCTGTTCGGGTCGAAACCTACATTTTCCATAATATCAATTTCGCCGCATGTCGGCCAGCCAACCTGCCTCATATTCGTTCCGAGCATCCAGATCGCCGGCCATGTCCCTCTGCCGGTCGGCAGTTTCGCACGGACTTGAACGCGGCCGTAACGCCAGCTTGCTTTGCCAAGCGTAATCAGACTGGCCGATGTATATTCCGCAAACTCCGGCCGCCTTGCTCGTGAGCCGGGATTGTAAGCGGGATTCGGGAATTTTTCTTTTATCGCTTCGATAATCAGCATGCCGTCTTCAACGCGGGCGTTTTCTTTGCGCGCCTTTGTATAATATTGCGATTCCTGATTGCGGATAAACCCGACTTCATAATCCCACCTGTTCGGGTCCGGCAGACCTGCATAGTCGAACTCATCAGAAAACACCAGCTCCCACTCGGCAGCAGAAGCGGCAGAAAACAACACGCTCAGCGTCAGTAGAAAGATTGTTGCAGCGCGGCTCATTTGATTACCCTCATTAGTCGTTTATAGTAACCGGGTTTTCAATACACTCTTGAAGAACAAAATTTTCCAGTTCAACACCAGTAGAGTTATTTTTGACTACTTCATAAGTATGTGGTATAAATTCTATGAATAATCGCATCCTTATATCCTTATCTCCTTATATCTGTACGACACTCTGATTTATGCTTCATGGATTTGATAATACTACGAGTGTTACCACCAGGCAGGTCCCTGTAACAGCTTGATGCACCAAGCGGCCATCAACAGTACAAACCAGGCCTTAATCATCAGTGGGGGCAGATTGGCTATGGGCTTTCGAGATACGATGGGCTGGATGAGCCATGCAAGCGAAGCACCATAAAGTAAAGTAATCGGTAAAGTCAATGGATTCCATAGCAGTCCCTGCAGCGGATGGCCATCGATGAGACACAGCCAACTGCGGGTCATTCCCGTTGTAGGAGCCGGAATTCCGAACAACTCAAGCAGCATGCTTGGAGGAATACATCTTCGTACCAATAGCCACCAGGTATTCCACCCTGCATACACAAAAAGAGCAACCGCCCCGCAACAAAAGCCGATTTTCTGATAGAGAGAACCGGCTGCCGGATTACCCCATATCTTTTGCGGCTTTGCAGGCATCAACTAACCAGGGAATCCAGCACAGAGGAAGGCACACAACGACCAATACAATGAATAAAATAAGCCCATTCTGATTTAATCCGAGGAACATTTCCTTACCTTTTGCCATAATGAAAACTCCTGTTGTGTATTCTTATTTGCGACAAATGATTAAACACTCTATAGGTATTCCCTTCCGACAACAACGGCTTTAAAAAGCAAACTACTTATTTTGAGCTAATTCTGTCCACAATTTGTATTATGTCAAGAAAATTTTGAATTAATCTGACATTTCCCATTTAAACGGCCAAAGATCGCATTTTCTCCTCACGATATCGGTAATTTTACAAGATTCACCCCGGCAAGGTCAAGAAAAAACGATTCCATGCCCGGTTTTCCGTAAAATCCCGTAAATGTACGGCTTTTCAAACATCCGAACACTTTCAGACATCACTTATTGACAAACCCTGATTTCTCTTGGCATCAAATCTGCAAAGGAACAGCTACTCTCACCCATCGCTTTATATAATATGCTTGTTTTTTCTTGGGGTAATGAAAGAACTCAATTAAATACGCCTTGTTAACCGAGGGATCTTTGATATCCTGATCAAGCCTATATGTAATAATATCCCCGCTTTCCCGAAGGGTACGTCCGACCAGCAATCCCTTCTCAGGGTCTCCCCTTCTGTCTTTAATCTCATCGGGCCACCAAACTGGAGGATTACTGCCTGCATAAAATAAGAATTCAGATTCTTCAAGAGACAACTGATTAATGATTTGTTGAAGACGGGTTTCGTTCGTATAATCAAATTGAATATAAAACGCTGGAAATCCCTTATCACTATTGTCACATTCATAGCGAATATTTTCAATGCCTCGCAGTGATGTCAAGCCCAGATGTTGCCGTGCTTTCACCTGAGGAGATTTCGACAAGATACAACCGGTAATAAAAACCGCGCATGCGATAATAAGACAACCCAATTTGCCGAGTTTTGCTATCCTAAGCATTTTAGCTCCCTTTATCTGACATTTCGCATTTACACGGTTTAAAAACACAATTTCTCCTAACGATGTCGATTATTTTCAAAATTAACCCCGGCAAGGTCAAGAAAAATCGATTCCATGTCCGATTTTCCTCAAAATCCCGTAAATGTGACATTACTCTCTTTTATCGAATGACAGATCATTACTATTTCAGGGATTATTCGCTATACGTTCTCAGATCAACTCATCAGAAGATACCTGGTCGTTGGGCTTTTCCGAATTATTCGGTTCCGCTTCCGCTGATACAACTTGCTGTTCCGTATGACGAGTCGATGCCAGTGCGTCCTGAAACGTGTTCCAGCGACGGTATGTAAACCGGCTGATGCTGCCGATGACAAGCAAAACGACGAACAGACCGAAACCGCTATAAATACTGCTGTCCACCTGACGTATCCTCTGCGGTTCGGCTTTAATTTTCACTGTCATTGCGGCGTCCGGTTCAACCTGTAACGGACTTTCCAAATACAACACCTTCCCGCTGTAAGGCATGCTGATCTGCAATTGGGCAACAGAACCTTCTGCGGCGGCCTGGGTTTGGATAATCCGCTGTGTAATCAATTCCAGGTTATCGCTGTCTGCTTTTCCAAGCGAATTTTCTATCCGTTCTGCCTGTTGTTGACTGAAGGTGATATTACCTTCTACATCAATAAGACCACTGCTGCCGTCGGTCGCTCCTGAAACCTGTTGACGCAGGCGGCCCCGAGCATTAACTAGGCCGATCTTTGCCTGCTGCTTGAGCAGATTATCCAAATCCACACGGATATCCTCATTAAGAGCCTGGTTGCTCTTGGAGAAGTTGTACCCGATAGATAATGCCCGGCGCGCGTCTGCCTGACGTCCCTGTTCGGCCAGTTGACGTGACAACTCCAACTGCTGTTGAGCAACCTGATCATTTTTAAAGTTCATTTCGTACATTTGCTGTTCATATGACTGTATATTGTAGCGGGTTGATTGCTGGGTTGCCGAGGCATTCTTATTAAGTGTGAGCGTTCCATCCAGAACGTCATAATTGAAACCATCCGGTAGATATACCTGCCAGGTGATATTCTTAAGCGGCAAATCAAAACGTGTACCCGATAAATCGTGAATACCCGCCCAGTGATCTACCCCGTTCGCAGATCGAATGGAAGACATCTCTGCTACATATACCATATCCAATATAACGTTTCCGGTTGCCTGTTGCGGAAGCGGTACACGCAGAACATCCTTGCCCTGAGCATCCGTACGGAGGGACGGCTGAGTTGCCTGCCCATCGACAGACAAAGACCAGATCACGCCGTTGTCCGGGAGCATCACCTGCAAATGCCGCCGCGTTCCCACCGTCAGTGTCAGCAGTACACGGTGTATCGCTTGTCCGCTTGGAGTAATAACCGTTGATAGTTCGGCCCGTCGGACTTCTGCGCCAATCTGTTCGGCAGCCGTATGACGAATTGCCTTCACAGCCAGTATATTATCCTCGGAGGCGCTGTAGTAGCACATGGCTGCGCCGGAAAGGTCGCCTGCCCCGAAATACTTCGGAATGTTTCGTGCTTCGGCCGGACGCATTGATGTATTTTTCGATTCGACGGACAGTTCTATCCGATCGGTAGCAAATACAACCGTATGACCCTGCTGCAGATCTGCATCTGTGCATTGGACAGGAGTCAATGTAACATTTCCGTCTGCCTGGTTGTACTGTGTTTCATATGTCAGCCGCAGCAGATAAGGCCGGTCGTATACTTTATCGGCCAGTTCGACTCGCCAATGACCCGGGCTGGTCTGCTCGCGGCGGGCAATTCCCGGGCCGGTTATAGTCACACCCGTTGCGTCATCCGGCAGTGATAACTCATACGTTTTTGCCCCGGCATTGTAAAGCATATACCTCAGGAAATGATCATGGCGCACCAGGCCGTCGGTGATTTTGGCGATATGAAGCGTCTGGGCCACAACGCGAGGCTGGACGAGCTCTGTTTGAAGATCCAACTGCCAATCGGGACGCAATAACTGGAAGGCCAGCATATCCTGCCCTGAACCCCCGAGTTCGGCCGGATTGATTTCGCTGACACCTTGCCGCATCGCAATTGACAGACGAACTCCCTGTTCCGACCCGATCATCAGTTGACCGGTATGTTTCAGGACTTCTTCCAGTATTACACGGGGAACGGTCAGGCGTTCAGGCACCTGCGTGATAGGTTGACTCAGCGCTAGATTCAGTTGAATCGTTCCGGTGAGTTTACGTTTAAAGTGGACATACACCTGGCGTTTACCGGTATCGGTCAACTCATCCCAGTGACTGACTTCTTCTGCAACAAGTGTGTCGATGTCATACCCTTCAGGGATATCTAAAACGACATCGAACCGCCCGGCTTTGGTGATCTCAATAAACCATTGGCTGTTGTAGACCAGACGCTCGTCCTCGGCATTAAATCGTGCGATTTCCCGGCTGCGCAGCTCACTCTGGACAGCCAGCACCTGTCCGGTGATCACGCTGTCGGCAGAATCAAATCGAAATGCCTGAGTGATTTGGTCTTCAGAAAGTCCCTTCACTTTTGCGATGAGTTCGGCGCTTTGGCGAATGTAATCACGGGCATTCATCACTGTCGGATGCTGATCCACATTAATGTATACAGAAGCATCGGCGCCCAGTCCTAGCATACTGTGCTGTTCGATGGCATCATGAACGATAAGTGGCTTTAGCCGCACTTGAAATGGCAGTGAAGCGCTGGCTGTTTGAGTGACCACCGTTACATCATACACGCCGGTAGCGGGCCGGATCATACGGACCTCGACCTCATGGGATATCGGATCAAAACGCCAGCTGCCGATATCCGGGGCATCAACCGAAGTCACTGTTTCACCGTCGGCAATGTGCAGTTTAAGAATATCAATCTGTCCCTGGGCAATCTGCAGCCGAACCTGATGGAACACTTCCAGCAGCCCGGACGTCATGTGTGCCAGGGCGATATCCCGCGCATAAAAGTGGGTTTCTTCCTGGGATGCCTGTCGTTCTTTGGGCATCCATGTAAACAGTGCAGGCCGGCCCGGTTCAAACATTGCGTCGGAGGTGGTTGTATTCTGTGTGACGGTACTGCTTAGATGAATTGCCTGGGGCGACTTGATCAGTACATTGGTATCCGGTATAATAAGCTTGACGGTGTTCATCAGCGACATCGGCAAAGGCAGATTGAATCGGCCAGCGTGCTCCTGCCCGCTTTCCTTGGAGAGCGGCGCTAGAAAGATCGCTTCGATAGTGTACACACCTGCTTTGTCAACGATGATCGTATGTTTTCCATTCTCCGGATGAATCGTAACAAATTCTGCCGGATTTGGAGATGAAACAAGAACCGCAGAATCATCCAGTAATGAAACGCTTGATGGAGCGTCAGCTAAAATCCGCAAGTTATACCGCACCTCCATATTATCGTCACCTGCGGTTAACAGGCAATCAACGCGCTGAACATCTGAAGTCTGAGCAGGTAACGTGCCGGGGCCCATCACTGAACAGCCGCTAAAAATACTCATAAGTCCAATGATTAATAGCAATGGCACCGCGCCTGTCCGGACAGGAATCGATGCACGGCGGCAGTGCTTCTTTAAGGTGATAAAGATACACCACCCCGTCAACGCCGCCGGGGCCCCCCAGGTCATCAGTGCTTTCAGTATCGGCCAGGTGACGGGTAATTTCGCTGTGAAATATAGGACAGCAGCCAAAACCGCGGCGACTGCCCATAGCGAAAAACGCCGCCGGATTAAACTGACTACTGCTGCAATCGCTATTATGGAACTGATTGCCATGATATTCACTTTTGTGATATTCCGCCGCCATGCAGGAACCAGTTCCGTGCTGACATGAATGGCCTCGTCCGGATCGGCATTCACCGCATGGATGAAGCTTAATACCGTTAAAGAAGCAGGTTGCTGTATTCGGCCATGGATTGCAGCCGCCACACCCGCCCAGACAAGCGCAACTAGGAACACAGCCAGAACCACGTTCGGAAGCCATCGGCGGAAGAAAACAGCACATAGAATAATGAACACTAACGCAATAATCCCTGCCACCCATAATAAGATGACAGACTCACGTTCCAAACGCTGCATTGAATTGATCCATAACCGACCCACTTGCTGCAGTACAGGCGTCAGGCCAACAGAGGCGGCCTGACGGGATTGTGCCTGCATATTGCCGCCCGCCGGGAAAATGGCCCATTCATTAGGGGCGATGATGTACCAGTCTGTGTAGGTAACCGGAACAGAGCATCCCGGGGCAGTCAAATCCAGCCGCTTGCGCCAGAAACCGCTGGCTTGATGAACCTGGCCATACTCCAGTTCAACCGTTGCCGGATCGTTGGGATTGATCTTGCGGGTCAGCGGAATGAGTAATTGACCGGTGTTCGTGTCATAGGAAGTTGCCAGCCGGGTCTTGACTTCGCCGGACTCATTTTGCTCAATCAAGAATACCGACCAAACATTCGCCTGCGGGGGCATTGTCAGTGAAAGATACTGCCCCGTCGTATTCTTAACCTTATAACGGACAGTGGTGACGGATTCGACCCGTTCATCCGATCCAACCGCCAGGTGGGTCTGATGGGTAACAATATCCAGGATCACCGGCAGCAGCCCGCTGCGGCGATAGGGATCGATATTCAATAAAGCAACATGGGGGTCGGTTACGTATTTATAGGCAGCGAGAATCGGGCTGCTTGTCAGTAAACGGTAGTCGACCGGTATTTCGTCGATTGTGATCGGCAGCAGACCCACAATATCGGATGCTGACGGGGTATCTGTCTGCATTTTCAGATCCAGGTGGCTGGTGACAACTACATAACCTGTTTGCGTCTGTACGTCCCGGCATTGCAGCGCACCCAGAAGGATCGTATGGCTGGGGCTGTGCTGCTGTGTATACGTCACGGCCAAATTATAGTCTCCAATCACTTTACGCGTAAGCTTGACGATCCAGAGTCCATCCTCTCGTGACCATCGACGAACATCGCTGCCGACAAACTCAACATTTTCCAGTTCCTCGGGCAGGCTGAATCGCAGTTCATCCACAGGCGAGCCGGTAATAATGTAATTGATGACCGCCGAGCCATAAGCCACCGATTCACCGATTGACTGAAGATGGAAGACTTCCGCTCGTATGCCGGCCGGCTTTCTGTGGGCCGTAAGGTTTAGATTCCAGTTCGGATCCCGGAAACGATACGCAAACTGCGCCTCTGCGACACGCAGAGGAACGGATGCCGTATTAACCTCTCGTAATTCCTGGACTTCCGGGTCGTCGATTTCAATTCCGGCTTCTGCCGCAATGACCACATACCCGCGATGCGTCTTGGCCCCCGATATCTGCAAAGCTTTCAATAATTGCATCTGGTCTAAAGGTCCGCGTCCCAGTTCAAGCTGCAAACGGATGAGTGAACGTCCGATTAACGGTTTCGAAAAAACAACACGCACCGTGGTGCCCTTATTGTCATCCGTTCTGCCGGACAGTTGGTAGTCCTCGACAAGCTCTCCATCCACGGAGGCCACGACCATACCGGCTCCGACCAGAATGTCGAGTTGGCGAATGGGTGCATCGCGAACATCCAGTTCCAGCTCCGTATTCACAACCAAATCGTCTTCTTTGATCGTCGTCACAAAACGCTCGGCAACATCATAGCTGGGGACAATATCATCTACCGACAATTTCAGCATGTAGCGGCTGCCGGCGTAAGTATAAAAGAATGCCTTCCCTTCCGGGATGAGGCGTTCTTGGGGGCCGTTCATACGGATTCGGGGGAACGCCGGGGCATCGATTTGAGTGACTCCTGAAGATTGGGAGACAACAAGCTGAAGGGCACTGTTCGTACCGATAGCCAGGTGGCCGCTGGCTCGTATTCCCTCGGCGGGTTCGATCACCGGAACCGTTACGTCAGCCGGCATTCTGCCCACGGCGGCTTCTCCGTTAATACTCAGGCGGTAGCTTGTTTCCTGGGGCCGGCTCAGTTCGATGACGAGATTTCGCAGACCTTCATTCGGATCCGTCACTCGCCAGGTCCGAATATTGGCCCCGTCAACCGCCGTGATACTCAGCCCGTCGGGCAATGCAAACGTCAGGGTTTCAATCTTGCCCTGCATAATTTGAAAATCGAACAGCGAATCCATGAGCAGGCGGCTGGCTTGCACGTCCACAATGGTATTGGATTGACTGGACAGCACCAGTTTGGCACCTGCCAGTTCCACCTGGGGTTTCCATCGAACAATAAACGACTGGTTCGGTCCAAGAATGGCAGTGATGACCAGTTGTCCTGCTTCGATCCGTCGCTGAACACGCATCGCACCGGGCAGTTCTACGTCAAGGTCCTGCCGGTCGCTTATGAGTTCGATCTTTCGTACGCGGCCGGCCGGGATTTGAAGCTTGACTTCCCGCCATTGGCTGTTGACATCAATTCGGGACCTTGCCACGAAAGACGCATTCAGCGGATAATGGCCGGGTTTTGACCACGAGACATAGTAGGCCTCTTCATCACGAACATAATCAAGCTTATCGGCCGGCTTGGCCTGATTGATTTGTGACAGTACAATATCGCCCTGAGCCAGCAGCATCCGGCGGTTGGGAGCTTTCGTTTCAGCAGCAAAGTCAAGCGTCACAGCCAGTCCACGGTCTTCAATTCGGCCGGTGATATGTATTTCTTCAATGTTGATATTCGCAGACAGATCCGGTTCCGGCTCTGGTACGGGGGCCGCCTGAAGTTCGCCCTGCTGCTGCATCTGAGATGGCTGCTGTCTCATTTCGGAAGGTACAATTTCCTGACGTACAGCTTCCGGCAGCATTCTTTGTTGCTCTTCTGCGGCAAAGGATGCTGCGGGTAATACCCAGATTGACAGTAACAACAGTGCTTTGTATTGTCGAGTCAACATACCGAACCCCTTTCGTTAAGTCCTGCTTCCAACTGCCTGCGGCAGAAATCTGTTTATTTCACTTATGTGCCTGACCGTCTCAATGAGCGAATGTCAAGCCCGCTATTCGTTATAGTACGCGAACTCCCTGTCGAACCGATGTAAAAGTTCTGTAACATTTTAACAATGCTGCTATTGCACCCTTGGAAGGTTCTCTGATCGTCGGATCAGTTCGGCCAGTTCACGCACATCACGGTCCAGCCCAAGAACTCTACTGAGCTTGTCTGCAACAATCAGCACATCTCTCAGATGACTGCCTTGTACGTGTTCCGACTCCCGCAGAATCTCCGCAAACTGAGCGGCTGTGGCGGCAAGATAGAAATAGGGTGAATCTTCAACGGTTCGTGTTCGCACGATGGTATTTTCAAGATCGTAGGATATTTCCTCGATTTGGTCCGTATCCACATTACGATACCGGACAAACACGGTACCAAAATCATCAAATGAGCTTGCAGAAGGGCCATCGATCATTTCCAGTTCATAAAGGGCCGTGGAGCACTGCCCGGCCCCGACTTCGCCGGCGTCGATGGTATCGTCACGAAAACGTGCATCTTCAATATCCCGGTTTTCATACCCGATCAGCCGGTATCGTCGTACACGCTCCGGATTAAAGCTGACCTGGATGCGGGCATCTTTCGCGACGGTATGCAGCGTTGCGGCCAATTGTTCCACGAACACACGTTGTGCCTGACGCAGCGAGTCAAGGAATACATACCTGCCGTCACCCTGATTTGCCAGGGATTCCATGAAGGCATCATTATAAGTACCGTATCCTACACCCACGCAGGTAATCGTGATACCCTGTTGACGATCCTGGGCAACCGCCTTCAAAACGGCCTCGGCCTCCGTTTGACCGACATTGGCAACACCGTCAGAACAGAGTACAATCTGGTTGATCTGCTTGGCCGAATAGGCACGACGGGCCGATGCATATCCCAGTTGAAGCCCCGCTAACAGATTGGTGGTTCCTGACGGCTGGATGGCATTAATGACCTGTCGAATGCTTTCGTGCTGGCTTACAGGAACGGCATCCAAAAGGAGGTGTGCCTGATCGGAACATGTAATTAAAGTCACGCGGTCCGAAGGGTTCAGACTGTCAATCAGCATATTCAATGCCTGTTGAATAAGGGGCAAACGGTCCGGCTGTCCCATCGAGGCCGATGTGTCGATCACGAAGACCAAATGGGCCGGCCTGAACTGATCCCGCCCGATCGTGCGGGCCTTGACGCCGATCTTGAGCAGCGTCAGGTTTTTCCCTTCACCGGCAAACGGAGAGGCCGCCGCTTCGGAGTACACCTTGAAGGTGCGATCGGACTGCTGCGGGTACTGATAGTTAAAGTAGTTAATAAATTCTTCCATCCGCACAGCTCCGGCCGGAGGCAGATACCCGCTGCTGATATACCGGCGGCTGAGTGTATAGGAAGCCGTGTCCACATCCAGTGCAAAAGTCGACAGAGCATCCCGCTGTGTCATCACCCATGGATTGACCGGTACAGACTTAAACCGCGAAGCCGCAGGCAGATCGCTGATGTCTTCTGCAAATAGATCGAGATAGCTGAGATACTCTTGACGTGCCTTGGCAACTGGTTTCCAATCTTGCGGGGAACTGATATCTTCAGAATACGGAATCGACCTTGCATTTGCTGCCTCTTGCAATTCGCTGATTTCATCATCAGAATTCAGAATCGACCTTGAATTTGCCTCATGCAATTTGCTGATTTCTTTGGCATACCATTCCTGGATCAGTGCCTGCTTCTGGTAGAGTGTCAGTGCATCATTGGCCTCTAAAATCTCACGGGCCGTTTTATTCGACTCATCGGCCGAGATTTCGCTTTGTGTATAGTCCAGAGAAGTGCTGTCTTTTGTGGCTTCGGTTTTCGACAAACCGCTGATAATGGGAATATCTCCCAACAATGGGATATTGGCTTTACCTTCTTCGAAGACAACAACCGGGGGTGTAGGCCCGGAACCATTGACTGCATTATCACGCCATTCGCCGGGGCCTGGTTCTGTTGGCGCTATGGGTTGTCTCGACACTGTAATGTCAGGCGATGGGGTGGGTGTTCCGGTCACGGCAGTGGTACGGCTGGGTGTGGGTCCGGATACATCCGGAGGTGCGATCACCGGTACCGGTGGGGAGACGGGCCTTGGCGTGGGTGTGGGGGCAGGACTTCGCGTGGTAACCCTTGCAGGTGACGAAGGGGGCGGAGGTGGATCAGTCCTGAGGCCAAACGCCCTGCCATCATCACCGACGATTCCCCGGTCATTCAAACCCAAGGACAGTTCATCCCGTGTAGCAGCGCCGCTCGCCGGAGCATAGACTTTCTCGCCCTCCGGGACTGATGCAGATCGACCATCAACAACCGGATTAGTTCGATTCTCTCTTTCATTGAAAGTATTGCCCATACCGCCGCGGCCGCCCATACTGCCCATACCGCCCATACCGCCGTAGCTGCCGCCGCCCATACTACCGCCGCCCCCGATACGGCCTCCGCCCATCATGGCGCCGCCTTTTAGGGTATCGCTATAGAGATCTTCAGAGTCAAAAACCTGTGCAATCATCCTCTCTTCCTCCGTGGATGGCTCAGGTTTCATTTCAACAGCGTTACTTATACCGCCGGCCACTTTGATTCCATCACTTCTGTTCCAATCGAGGTTGTCGCGATCAGACCGGGCGACGCTTGTGCTGGCGGCGAACTCTCCTCCATGACTTCTGCCCCGAGAGGCTTTACTATAACGAAGTGCTTCGGCTTCCTCCAATGCCATCGGAGAACTTGGCATTTTTCTTACTTTGGTGAGGCTTGGTATAAAAATAAAGCAAGTCGGCAGCGCAATCACAGCCAGCACCGCCGCAGCCGTTGCTATATAGCGCATCGTAAAAATAACCGAACGTTTATTGCCTTTTCTAGCCAGTCGGGAAAGCTTTTTCAGACGTTTTGGGGACAGTGTCAGTTCCGGCTCATTCTCCAACGCGTCGGAAGTCACCTTCACGGCCATCCTCATATCCGTCAGACGTTCCCGCAGTTCATCATCGGTCTGCAGATACGCCGTCAATTCTTCTTTCGATGATGCGTCAAGATCATCAAAAAGAAGTACCGCCAACAATTTTTCAGCTTTTTCTCGATTCATATTAAACTCCTGACCCGGCTGCCCGCCGGAAGGATCATAACTCTATTGCGATATGCCCGGAATGACTTACACAACCCCCACTTTTTTTAATCGTTGTGTCAGTTCTTCCAGGCCTTTGTTGAGCCGATAGTTTGCCAGGGACGTTGAAATCCCGGCCACCTCGGCAACTTCACGTAATGTCATTCCCTGGATGATCTTCAGCAGCACAACCTGACGGTATTGTTCATCAAGCTCACCCAGTTCCCTCAAAGCAACTTCACGTGCTTCATGGCGAAGCACCTCGCCCATGACATCAAGTTCCTTGCCCGCCTGTTCATTGGTCAATAGTGCGGCCTTGGAAGCGCTCTCCAGCACTTTGACCCGGCGTGCACCCTTGCGGAATGCGTCGATCGTTAGGTTTTGTGAGGTCTTAAACAGCCAGGTCGTCAGGTTCTTGACGCTGTCGCGTCCCTCTTTGGAAATCTGAAAGTGCAGTCTGATAAAGGTTTCCTGTACAATGTCCTCCACTTCATTATCGCTGCCGCCCAGCATTCTGCCCACATAACGCAACAGAGAGCCTTGGTAATGAGCGACAACTGCCATCAGGTCCCCGGGGTCCGGCAATGCCGGTTTGTCCTTTGCTATAGTAGCTACCTGTACCGTTGTTTTCTCTTGGCTCATTTGGAATAGGTTCCCATTCATTATAGATATAGACGACTGGACAGGAGGAATTTGCAAACAAAAATAATTTTTTCGTCCTTCATATATCTTCCGTGAATCCCTAAATAGGACAATTGAACGATTTTGTACCATTTTAGACAACGAAACCACTGATATGTTACAGAGAATATTGGATTTTTTATATAAAAAACATAAAAACAGGATACAGATTGCCCTTTGTGTATAAGCTCCTCTGATCCCGTGGAGTATTCTGGTAAAGTGAAGTAGTGAATCACTTAAACTGGAACATGTTTTACTAATTCAATCAGATACCGGCATCCAAATGAACCTAACCGAAAACTATCATGACAATAAACATCCAATATTTTTCCTTGAACAACCGATATTATGTTGTTATAATCACAAAAAGTGTGTGTGGGAGAGTGTTATCACAGAAAGAATATAATGAATATGGATTATGATTGGAAAAGGTTATACGGCATGGGGCGAGGCTCATTCTGGGCTTCGTCACTAATATATGCCGGAGGCCGAAAAGCGATTAATCCAAACTTTAAAGCATCTTAAGTTACCAACTTTTTGGGAGTTGAACCTAAAAAAATTTTCGAGGGACTAATTATGAAAACAAAACTGAGCTTGATTCTTGTGGTTCTAATGCTTCATTGTTCGACGTCTGTGTTTGCTCAGGAAGCGGAGAAAAAACCGGATCCAAAATTCTACATTTACCTGTGCTTTGGGCAATCTAACATGGCCGGCGGGGAGGAACCCGGTCCTCAGGATATGACCAACACGGACGAGTGCCTGCGAAAGATGACAGAAGCGGACAAGCCCCGGCAGAATATAAAGATGGGGCAGTGGTACCTGACAAAACCCCCGGTCGACCGCAATGTCAATCAATTGCGCATCGCCGACTTTTTTGGATGGACCATGCTGCAGAACCTTCCCGAGGGATATCACGTTGGTGTCATCAATGTATCGGTCCCGGGATGTAAGATAGAACTTTATGAAAAGGATACATACGGCGACTATCTGGCCACCGCTGAATCATGGATGAAGGATATCTGTAAGCAATACGGTAACAATCCGTATCAGCGGCTTGTTGACCTGGCAAAGATCGCACAGAAGGATGGCGTCATTAAGGGTTTCCTTCTGCACCAGGGAGAATCCAATCCCAACGACGACCAATGGTGCAATAAGGTCAAAGGAATCTACAACAACCTGATCAAGGACCTGGATCTTAAGCCGAAGGATATTCCTTTGATAGCCGGTGAACTCAAGCGTACCGAAGATGGCGGGGCATGCGGGGCGTTTAATACCGCTGTTTTAGAGAATCTACCGAACGTGCTCCCCAACTCTTATATCATCTCTTCCAAGGGATGCGAGGGCGCCAGGGACGGTTTTCACTTTACAGCGAAAGGCTATCGTCAGCTCGGCATAAATTATGCTAAAAAGATGCTCGAGATACTTGGCTATGAATACAAAGACCCAGAGGAGGCCAAGCCGGACAGCGATGCAGCATCTCTCACGGCGGCAGCGATTACAGCCGAGGCCAAAGAATAGGACGGGATAATAAGGCCTGCAGGATCAGCAAGAAACACAAGGCCGTCATCGTTTTGATGTTGCGATGACGGCCTTGTTTATGCGCTTATAGAAGTGTTTCTGTTAGTTTGCGTACGGATTGTACTTGATTTCGCCGGTCTTTGGATCGCGGGAGTAATGCTTGAAGAAGTCCCATGCGATCTTGCCGTATTCAGGATAGAGTGCGTGCATCAGGTCCATTGTGTAGGATACCGCGACCATCGGAACACCCTTGTCATCATTGAGATACCATCGGTAGGTGTCGTATTCGCCGTTCACTTTGACTCGCGTCATGTAATCTGCATTAAAGCCGATGACCGGATAGACCTTAAAGTCGTACGCGTCGATTTTTTTCATGCCGTTATACTCAAGGAACAGGTTAAGCTGGCTCTGGTATCCTGTCGCGATGTTGCCGTTGACCTGATCGAACGCGCCGCCGAGATCGAAGGAAGATGTTGTGAACATGACCGGCAGGCGTGCTTTCTTTAGCTTGGCCTGCTGTTCCGGAGTGCCTGTGTAACCCGCGGCGGCCATCGGCACCGCTGCGGCGAATAACGAGGGATCACCATTGACGGCACGCAATGTTGCTGCACCGCCCATCGAGTAACCCGTGACGTACACACGCGAGGGATCCAGCGACGGATGGGTTTCCAGCATGTACTTCACCAATAGGGGCAGGGCATCTGACAGCAGTCCGCCAATGCTCTGATGCTCCGGTGCGACCATGGCAAACCGCTCGGAGCCGGCTAAGGGAAGCAAGCCGATCTCTTCGACAAACTGCCGCGGGTCATCTCCGCCGCCGTGGTTAGCGAGGATGAGCGGGATCGTTTTGGGAAGGGCGGTGTTGTTCAGCACTTCTGTGGGCAGATACTCAAACCATGTTTGCAGGTATTCGCCATTGGGGGACTTCACTTCACTGAAGCGATCCTCCCTGTGACCGATGACATGGATACCATCCCGTGTGGCATCATTGATCACGGCATTGCGTTCGCACAGCGACAAGGGGGCTTGGTCCATACTGTAGCCCTGATACGGCGAAGACGCACTATGCAGTCCGGATCGCGTCACGGGTACACGCATTGCCTTGATAAACAGGTTGTAATAGGCGTCTTTGATATATTTAGCCGTATCCGGATTCCGGTCCTTTGCGACAACAACTTTCTTGAGCGGCAATGACTGATCGAAGTACGCTTCAACATCGCCTTTCTTTTCATAAGCATCAGTAGTGTTGGCGTTCTTGTACTTTTCGATGACGGTGTCCGGGGCATTAACCAGGTACACCGGGACAAGCCCGGCGACCTTGCGTACGTCTTCCATGCTGCCGTTGATCAGCAGCATACCTGCGATGCGGCTGACATAGTCGAGTGTTTGAGAGATATAGTTATTAACGAAGGTGGCGCCGCCATCGATCCCGATCACATAGGTGTAGCCGAAGCCGCCAAAATATTCAGCGTCAGAGTAACTGGCTCCGCCGGCTCCTCTGCGGCCGCCCCCCTCTCCTGCTTTCTGGGCAAGCATGGCGGTCTGGAGGGCGTAGTAGTTTTTCTGGTCGTTGGCGGCAAACGCTCTGCCGTTGGCAGGTGTGACAAGGATGATGCTGCCGATGGCTTCGTCAATGATTTTGATGAGGCCGAGGTCCGTGAGGTACTGTTTCGCCGCATCCTTGTTTGCAAAGGTCTTTTCTGCAAATACCAGGATGTCCGTATTGAGTCGGGCGGCAGCACGTCCGCCATAGAGGTTTGGCCCCCTGTAGATGTAGGTAGTTCCTTCAGGGTATCCATCCAGGACGGGATGAGATTTGAAGGTTCTGCCATTGTTACCTTCCAATGCAACGACTGCTTTGGGGCCATTGACACGGGCTTCCTCCAGGGTTTCGAATGTGGCTTCGTTGTTCTGTCTGCCGGAATAGTTCAGTGCAGACGCAGATGAAGTCAGCACTATGACAGTGATAGCCAGTGCAAACATTATTAATGACATTTTTTTCGACATAATGGTTCTCCCTTCTTCTGTTAATAATGGTCAAAACGAAGCGGGATCCCCCAAGGTGACCCCGCTTGTTCTATACTTATCTAAATGTCGTCAAGGATACCTGTAAATGAAAGTACCCGGATCTTTTTTACGGCTTTCTTAAATTCCAGCGTCCCCTGTCGCTTTCAGGATCGAACTTTGCCAGCGACGGTGTGGTGACACCTACTGCGGTCAGTGCCACCGGGCCAAGTGTTTTGGACTCGACCTTGGACATGATACGATATGTGCCGTCTGTCAACTGGTCAAAACGCCACAGTTGTTCGTCTGCGCCGGTAAAAGCGGGCAGTGCAACGAGTTCATCGTTATCGGTCTTGGCCAGAGTGCGGTCAGTGCCGACGATCGTGATCTTGAAATAGGGTCCGCCGATATAGCCGCCTGCTCCCGCAACGGGAGTAATTTCCCACTTCTGATGAGCCTGAAGCATATAGTCACCCAAACGGACTTCAACGTTGCCTTCGGGCCAAGTCGGGGCGACATCAGCAACATTCTGATCCGGAATCGCTGTTACGGGACCGGTATTACCGCGACCAAAACCGCCGCCACCGAAGCCGCCCATACCTCCGGCAGCGCCTCGCGCTCCAGCTGCTCCTCGGGCCGGTGCCGCACCTGCTTGCGGGGTTGCTCCCGGAGCTGCTCCTGCGCCTGGCATTCCTGCGCCCCCTCGGGCTCCAGCAGCTCCCGGTCCACCTGCAGCGCCGGGCGCACCAGCACCTCTTGGGGCCTGCATTTGACGGACGCCTCGGCCGCCGGAAAGCGGAACTGCATCGACGCCGAGTTCGAGGGCATAACCTGTGCCTTCCGATTCGATCTCAAAAGTACCGCCCTTGAAGTCGTCGCCGGCAACAGGCCAACCATCTTTCCAGAGCAGCGGGCGAATATCCAATACGCTGCGGCCGCTGCGATCCAGATCTGCTTCCCAATGGAAGGAAAATTTCTCAACATCATCGCCCAGGTTAATGTGGCCGAAGTGACCAGCGCCAATACCGCGGCCGTTAGCGGCGATTACAAGCTTGCCGCCGCCTCTGAGCATGTCCATGCCAAGGTTATCAATGAAGGGACCAGTGACATTCTTGGAACGGCCCACGCGGATGTTATAAGTTGAGTTCACGCCAGAGCAGCATGTCCCATGGGTGCCCAGTAAGTAATACCAGCCGTCCCGATACATCATGGTCGCAGCTTCGCAGTCGATAGCGACATTCTTTTCGACATTGCCTTCAACGCGTGCTCCTGTTTTTGGATCAAGCTCTACTATTCGGATGTAGCCGAAATAAGTACCATAGACACACCACAGGCGACCGGTTGTGGGATCGAGCATAAGACCGATGTCAATGGCATCACAGTCCTCAATGCCGTCGCTTGAAGCAACCACAATCGCCTGTGAATACCCAAAATCAGGAGATTGAGGATCAAGCGTTTTGTTCCACATGGTAAGAATCCTGCCTGCATGTCCGCCGCCCAAACCGCCGCCGGTTGAACTGTAACCGACAAGGTAACGGTCTCCTATCTTCAGGGCATCCGGGGCTGCCCCACCGCCAGGCCGTTCGGCTCCGCTGTTCCAGGTCCAGCCGTCTTCGGAGATCAAACCGCCCCCTCCGGTGCCAAAGGTATAATACTTCCCATCACATTCCATGATTGTTGAGGGATCGTGGATATAGGGGGCACCTTCCAGTGCCAATGCAGGACAGGTCAAATAAAAAGTGACCAAACCGATAATTGCTGCTGTTAGATAATTCATTTTCATAAAACCTCCAGTAACAAAAGTGTTAATGATCAGATATACAGATAAGACAACATTAATATGCCGCAAGGTTCATGGAGAAACCTTTGACCGGATTCCCCTGTTCATCGATGAAGCGGACACAGAAATCGCTCAGTCCAGGACCATTGATGACACAGCCGCGGACAATATTGCGGCCTTTCTTGAGTGTAACGCGATTGGAAACGCGGTCGTCCATCACCATACGTCGATCACCAAAGAGATGGACGGCTTCTTCGCCGTTGAGCCACCAGATAGACGCCGAATTAGAGCCGACAGCCATACGTACGTTCTTGATTTCCTGGGGGCAGTCGATGACGGTAACAGCCCAGAACATAACGCCGTATTCGGGTTTATTCAGGCCATAGGCAAAACGGAAGACCTTCGCATTGAAAGTGGTGGTATCCAGAGCATGCCACTTGAGTTCTTGGCCGTTTACCGTTACCTTATCACCTTCTTTCGGAACGACGGAGAACTGATTAGGGAAGTAGTCTGCCATGATGGTCTCACGGACGAACGCCTCGTTAAATCCTGCGTTGCTGCGGATCGGCAGACTGATCGGCTCAAGAAGAAGCCATCGCTGGAGAAAGCCGTCGGCATCCGGTGCTTTGGGTCCCGGTGTGACCGGTACAAAGTAGGGAGCAAGTGTGCGGCCGGGCGCAGTCCCTGCTGCAAAAACGGTTTGGAACGACAGTAAAGTTAGGATGCTGAGTGTCAGCATCACGGTGCTGCGGAGCGTTTTCATAATATGACCCTTCGCCAAAAAATAGAGTTGAGTTTATTTAACGAGAAACGATTCTCTCTTTAATAAATCATAATACACGAATCATGTTCATTGTCAAATGTTTTTATCGTCTTTTCCCTTACAGTGTCGTTATTCGAAGCAGACCCAATCGATTTCGATATGGTTCTGTTCTGGCATACTGACCACCAGATTTTGTAAACCGGAAGCCGATGCTGTCAGGTTGGCGGAAATAGCTTTCCATTCGGTGCCCTTAGGAATCTCGACCTTCGCAAGGAGTGGGCCAAGCCTGCTATTGAGGCGAACTTCAACTGTCCCCCCGGTGGATGAAAGAGTACGTATTTTTACTGATTTGAGGGCTTCCTTGCCAAGCTCAATCCGGTCGTATTGGATAAAAGCATCCTTTTCCGTGAGTACTGCTTTCCATCCTTCGCCTTTATTGTCATCATTAAGATAGGAGATAGAGACACCTTGTTCACTGATAGCACTGTAGCGGTCGATCTGGATATTTCGTTTGGCATCGCAGATGCCGACGCCACGGAGCGTAGGAGTCACTTTTTGGATTGTCCCGTCTTCGTTGAAGGTGATGTAGTCGGCACGGGCTGAACGCCTGGCGTCGTCTCTTGGAGACAGGTCTTTGTAATGATAGAAGAGATACCACTGGCCCTTATATTCTACGAGGGAATGGTGATTAGTCCAACATCCCTCGTTTTTGTCCATAATGATGCCTTTCATAGTATAAGGCCCCATGGGATTGTCGGCTGTGGCGTATTCGAGAGCTTCACCTCCACCGACGTCGTGGGGGAACGTAAGGTAGTAGATCCCGTTTCGTTCGAAGGCAAAAGGACCTTCTACTAGGCCCTCGGTGGGAAGATTCGGGATGAGCACGGGCTCTGTTTCCATTTCGAGCATGTTATCCTTGAGTTTGACGACAAAGATGGCATTCATGGAGTAGAATAGATAGGCCGAACCGTCTTTTGGATCAATAAGAACGCCTGGATCGATAGAAGGCGGAATATTCGGGATGGCGGTTGCTTCGGCTTTATATGGCCCGTAAGGTTTGTCTGCCACGGCCACACCAACCTTTTTAACTCCGCCCCGGCCTCGTCTATTATTATCACCTCCCTCGGTCGGCTTTGAATTAGCGGGGAAGTAAAAATAATATTTGTCGTTCTTAAAAACACAGTCGGGTGCCCACATGCCGTAATTGGGATTGACCCAGTCCACTTCTGTCTGTGTGACGATGACGCCGTGGTCAGTCCAATCCATGAGATTCTCAGAGGAATAGACATGATAATCCTCCATGCAGAAGCCGCGGCCGCCGTTGGGGGGAATAATGTCATGAGAGGGGTAGAGGTAAATCTTTCCTTCAAATAGTCTGGCCGTGGGATCAGCCGAAAATGCATTCGTAAAAAGGGGGTTGTCAGCATGAGCAATAGTAAAGAACAGAAGGATTCCGAAAAATAAAATCAGGACAAATGGATTGAGATTCTTCATTTCTGTCTTCCTTTCAAAGATATCGAATGGAAGCATTATAGCCGCTTCTCTGCTGCCGGATCTATAAAAAAAAACATCTGAGGAAAATTTACCGCTCAGTACCCTGTATTGACATGATGATATATTGCATATCTTTATGTCAATTTTAGCAATACAATATCAGGAATATGCAATCAATCAAGGAAAATCAAAATCAGAACTAAAGAATATAATAAACCCTGATTTCCTATATAAATCCGTGCAAAAAAGTAAGTAAGATTATGATAGCATAGGGCTTATGGATGCTGTTTACAACAGTTTTTGTGTTCAGATTTGGAGAACCCAATGGGTGAAGCCAAAAAGGATGCTCTGAGAGTCAATTTTGACAACAAATTGAAGCTCGAATTTCACGGCGTGAAAGTCACCAGCGATGCTGGTTTATTGGCGTATCGAGAGATCGATGATGCATTTGGATTGACAGAAATGACAGCATGTAAACTGACAGACAATCGAATCGGCAAAAACACACAGCACAGTCTTGCTGCTTTGCTGCGTCAATCAGTCTACAGTCGTCTAGCAGGTTATGAAGACACCAACGATGCCGAACGACTCTCTGTGAATCCCGCGATGCGTCATGTTGTCGGAGAACGAGCCAAAGATAAAACGGCCGCATCCGTCAGCCAGATGGGACGGTTTGAAACCGATATTCGCACACAGCACAAAATCTCAACGTCCTGATCAATCAACCGGGACAATGGGTCGATGAAGTTCACCAATGTAAACCCATTGAAGAGATCATCCTCGACATGGACAGTTCAGACAGTCCGACCTTTGGCAAGCAGGAAAGATCTGCTTACAACGGTCATTTCGGATATACTTGTTATCATCCTCTGTTCGTATTCAACCAATTTGGCGACATTGAACGTGCCTTGCTAAGTGATATGAAGCAGAAATAGCCGTATATTTACGGGATTTTGAGAATAACCGGCATGGAATGGATTTCCCTTGACATTGCCGGGGTGCATTTTGTAGAATTGTCGATATCGTTAGATGAAAAATATGTTTTTTTGCCGTTTAAATGGGAAATGTCAGTTGGCGATACCATAAAACCATTTTTGAACGAAAGGACATGTTATGGAAAATTTATTGCCGTTAATTATTCAATTGGTCAGCGGGGCCGTGGGGGGAAATGTTGCAGGGGGTATCTTTAAAAAAATTTCCCTTGGTACACTGTGGAATTCTGTCGCCGGTATTGTCGGCGGCGGGCTTGGAGGCCAACTGTTGGGTCTGCTGGGCATATCGACAGGTAGCGGTGGGATGGATATCGGCAGTATCGTGGGAAGCATTGCCGGCGGCGGCGTGGGCGGAGGCGTCTTGCTGGCAATCGTAGGACTTATCAAGAAAGCCATGAGCAAATAAGCCACCCTGACTTTTCGATAGGCTGATATTAGTTCGAGTAACAGATTTTGAGCAAAAGCATGAATTAATTATTCTGCTTAAGGGGATGGTGTAGGGCCGTTTTTCAAACAATACCAATTAAAAGCTCGGCGAACACCTCCCCCTGCTTTTTCTGCGTCCTGAAATTTATTGTAGTCGATGTTTTTAGGAGGGCAAAAATAGAAAATATTTTCCAGCAAAAACTATACTTTTTCTTGAAATGGACGCCGTGAATAGCGGCAGCTCAAAGTCCTTTGGGCCATCGGGTCAGAGCGGGTGGATGCTCGTCCAACTGATCTGGCGGATTACCCGGCGGAATTCGCTCCGGAGTCATTATGAAAATTCTATGGAAGTATTTAAAGCCGCAGCGATGGCTTATTGTCGTTTCCCTTGCCCTGGCAGGGATCAGCCAATTATTAAGTCTTGTTGATCCGCTGATTTTCGGCAAGATCATCGATGACTATGCCACCCGGTCCGACACTCTGGCCGAAGAGGTATTGGTCAAAGGCGTGCTCCGGTGGCTGGCTGTCGCTATTGCCATCGCTTTGCTGGCCCGCGTCGCTAAATCTTTCCAGGAGTATTTTACACGGCTGGCGGTTCAGAAGTTCGGCATGCAGATCTTCAATGACGGATTACGGCAAACCCTTCGGTTATCTTTTCAGGAGTTTGAAGAACAGCGCAGCGGGGAAACGCTGTCAGTATTGCAGAAAGTCAGAAACGACACTCAGCAATTCATGCGCTCCGTTGTCAGCATTTTATTTTCATCCGTCGTCGGCATCGGATTTTTGATCTGGTATTCGGTGACCAAAAACTGGATGCTTGTCCCTGTGTTTATCATCGGCACCGTCGTTTTAGGATCGCTGACCGGGCTGCTCAGTAAAAAAATAAAACTCACGCAGCGCACGATAAATCGGGAAACCAATAAGCTGTCGGGGGTTATCACAGAATCGTTACGGAACATCGAACTGGTCAAAAGCCTGGGTCTTACCTTTCCAGAAATCAAGCGCCTCAAGGAACAGACGCTTAAAATTTTTGAGCTGGAGATGTTGAAAGTCAGAAAGATGCGTACCCTGGCCTTTTTGCAGGGTACGTTGCTCAGTATTCTGAAGCAGTCTATCTTATTTATTCTTCTCTGGCTTATCTTCAGGAAAATTTTAACAACGGGAGAATTGATCGCGATGCAATTTATATCCACGTCCATATTCGGGCCCTTGCAGGATTTGGGCACTATTATATTAAGTTACCGGGAGGTGGAAGCGTCCATCAACAGCTTTGATCTGTTAATGTCCAAGCCTGTCGAAAAAAGGCCTGAAAACCCGGTAGAGACAGGCGAATTAAAAACGATCCGTTTTCAGGATGTCGTCTTTCGCCATAAAACGGCGACGTCCAACGCCATTGACGGAATTTCTTTCCGGGTGCAATCCGGAGAGACGATCGCTTTTGCGGGGCCTTCGGGTTCCGGGAAGTCCACGCTGGTCAAATTATTGGTCGGATTGTATAAACCCATTACGGGCGATATTTTCTTTAATGAACACTCCTCTTCCGTCATCCGGATGAACCAGTTACGCAGGCAAATCGGATTTGTAACGCAGGATACGCAATTGTATTTCGGCACCATCAAGGACAACCTGTTATTTGTCAAGTCCGATGCCACCGATACAGAGATTACCGACGCGATGCACAAGGCTTCCTGTGAACAATTATTAAAAAATTCTCCCAATGGGATAGATACCTTATTAGGCGAAGGGGGCATGAAATTATCCGGCGGCGAAAAACAGCGTATATCCATCGCCAGAGCCTTACTGCGTCATCCCCGTTTGTTGATTTTTGATGAGGCGACGTCTTCGCTCGATTCCTTAACCGAAGAAGACATCACCGATACCATCCGGAATATTTCAGAACGCAAGGAGCAGATTACGATATTAATTGCACACCGGTTATCCACCATTATGCATGCGGATGTAATCTATGTATTGGAGAAAGGGAGGATTATTGAAACCGGTTCACACGAAGAGCTGCTGCTGCAAAAAGGTTTATATTACGCTATGTGGCGCCAGCAGGTAGGGGAACGAAGGGATTATGTCGAATGAGACTGAACACAATAAACTTTTTGCCTCCCTTGAAATAATCTTAAAGCAAGAGCACGCGAATCCTTCAGCTTATCAATTGGCGTGCCGATAGATTGGAGCTTTGGAGGCATTGCCGATATCGTTGGGCCAGTTTTGTTTTGGCTCCCCTTTCCCATTTTTGAGCCTCTCCACTGTGGATTGGACTACCCAAATTGAATTTTAACAGGGTATGGGTCTGGGGGAGGGAAAGCTGTATATTTACGGGATTATGAGGAAAACTGGTCATGGAATCGATTTTTCTTGACCTTGCCGTTGTGGATTTTGTAAAATTGTGATAGCATTAAAAGAGATTTATGTTTAGCAAACGTTTAACCGGGAAATGTCAGACAAAAGAAGAAAGCTTGAGAGGGCTTCCGATGGCAAAGAAAACGAAGGCTTGCGACGTAGAAAAAGGGTATAGCGCGAAGGCGACGGCGGCGAAGCTGCGGCGGCTGGCTGATGCGCTGGAGGCGGGCAAGGCGTTTCGGATCCAAGTGGCCGGCGAGCCGGTGTATATCCCCGCCGGAACGCTCTTCAACATAGAGCACGAACGCGACGGCAAACACGAAGAAATCGAATTCCAATTCAAATGGACCAACCCCTAATCCACAAACTCTCCCCCTGCCAGGGAGTGTGCCCTGAACCGGCGGAGGGGGTATAAAAACCGGTATTCGATGTCTCGCGACTACCGACAAATGACTCGCGATTATTTCATTAATATATATTTATAATCACTGCTGTCCAATCATAACTCGAATAAATTCAATTGGTTATGTAAACCATCAGTCTCGATTTTGGCAATCGGAATTCATAAGTACTTATAAAATAGAGACCTTCTCGAAAAGCGTTACGCTCAAAATCTGTAGAATTGTGTAGAGGCTCAGTTCCAGGTTGAGCTGTTTTTTGATGGCATAATCGTAAAAGGGTACAAAAATAGCACGAAAGATGCAACAGTTTTCATGCAAAGCAGTTTTAACCTTTTATATTAAAAGAAGATACATCTGAATAATAAATGTACCCCACGGGTATGGAATGGATTTTCCTTGATTTTTCCGGGGTGACTTTTTATAAACTAAATCTTTAGATGAAAAAATCTTTTTAACCGTTTAAATGGGAAATGTCAGTTAAACCAAATGGCCAGTTGATCAGCGACAATAATTCTTACCTTTAGCGACAAATAAAGATTCCGGACATTAGCAAAAGACAATAGACTATCAGAATTTCCTTAAGTTAGGAGATTTCTGATGGTTACGGATCAACAGGTAAGGA